>SESA01000264.1_pt1 | contig 36614 bp, 25 predicted proteins | sample 3171451 | NCBI WGS metagenome assembly SESA01 (sample SAMN06051862, study PRJNA518727) | freshwater metagenome | biome: subpolar coniferous forest; feature: holomictic lake; material: water; isolation source: holomictic Lake 227, 8 m depth | place: Canada: near Kenora, Ontario | collected...
ATTGTCATGTGGAGTGATCCCATGATACGCGCACCCTTGAGCGGTTTTTGCGTACCATACTTGGCACGTGTCGCCATCAAGCCTGGCATTTCCTTCTCTGAGATTTCAATCACACGACGGCCCCATTCTGCGAGCCCCATATCTTTTACTTTATAATCCATAAACTCCTATTTCTTTAAACCTGCTGCTGCACGGATTGCTGCGACGCGATTGACCTTTTCCCACGGGAAGCCTTCACGTCCGAAGTGCCCGTAGTTCGAGGTCTTGCGATAAGACCAGCCCTTGGGTGTTGTCAACCCCAGGTCCTTGATGAGCATGCCAGGACGAAAATCAAAAATTTCGCCAGACATCAAAATCTTCTCAATCTTATCTTCTGCAATCTTGCCAGTGCCATAGGTGCTGACGTTGATACTCAGCGGCTTTGAGACACCGATTGCATAAGCGATCTGAATTTCGCACTTGTCGGCCAAACCAGCAGCCACGATATTCTTCGCAACATAGCGTGCATAATAGGCAGCCGAACGGTCGACCTTTGAGGGGTCCTTACCCGAGAATGCACCACCACCATGCGAACCTACGCCGCCGTAACTATCAACGATAATCTTACGGCCTGTCACGCCAGAGTCACCGCATGGACCACCGATGACAAACCGTCCTGTCGGATTAATGAAGAACTTGGTCTTGTTAGAAAGCATGCCCGTGTCTGTCAGCAGGAAACGCGCATTTTCTTCCAAATCCTTGCGAATCTTCGTAATCGACACGTCGCGCGTCTGATGAGAGATGACCACGGCTGTGATCTCCTTCGCAATACCGTTCTCGTGCATCACGCTCACCTGAGCTTTGGAATCCGGACGCAGATAGGCGATTTCGCCGTTTTTACGCAGGGTCGTAAACATCTGCAACAACTGATGTGCATAAACGATCGGAGCCGGCATCAATTCAGGAGTCGAATTTGAAGCATAGCCGAACATCATTCCTTGGTCGCCCGCGCCCTGTTCTTCGAGGGTCTTCTTGCTAACGCCCTGGTTGATGTCCACAGATTGACCATGTAATGCGCTCACATAATTAAATGTGTCATAGCTAAAGCCTTCAGCGGGATCATCGTAGCCGATATCCTTCACCACTTCACGAGCGATGTTCTGAGGGTTAATCTTATCCCAGTTCTTGCAGGTGATTTCACCCACATTGACAACCAGATTTGTACCGGCTGCTGTTTCACACCCAACGTGTGCCTTCGAGTCTTGCGCCAAACAGGCGTCCAGAATCGCATCCGAAATCTGATCACAAACCTTATCGGGGTGACCTTCGGATACCGATTCGGAAGTAAACACATGACGTGTATTCAACTTACTCATTTTATTCCTTTTTTGTTTAATTTTGCACGCAACACGCGTGCAAAAAAGACGATTTGACCCTCACGACTCAGAAAAACGGCAGACTCCGTCCCCGAGAATTACGCAAAACCATTTGCTTTGAACAATTCGTAACTAGTTATCAATGAAGGCATTATAAATACAAAAAACAAGAGATTGCCACAAGTATGACACTCCATTTAATGATGTAATCATAATACTCTATTATGGCGTATTTAGCAAGTACTAGTCTGCGCAAATCTGCTAATGACAAGGAGCACCGCTTTTGCTATTCTTTTTCTTTTTTAGGAGGTAATATGTCTTTTTTGCGTTGTATTTCTTTCTTTTTAGTAATCGCTGTTTTGACAGGGTGTACAACCTCAACGCTTATTGAGAACACTCGAAACGCGGAAATCAAGATTACGACTTCTGGAGAAATCATATATCGGGAACAAACCATCTCCCAGAAACAAATCGCTTCGTTCCTGAAAGACGATAACGTCAAGCGCGAGCAAACCATCCATATTCTTGTTCCCCTTAACCAAGAACAACGTGATTATGTGCTCATGCGGTCAATTGTGGACACCTTAAAGCGCGCGGGTTATGGACGAATCCTCTTTACTACGGATAAAAAAGCAACAGCAAAACTCAAATAAAAGACGAGATGAATCATTGTACGTTATGTCCGCGAGCCTGCGGCGTTGATCGCGTAGCGGGAAAGGTTGGCTATTGCAAAGCAGGCCTTATGCCGCGCGTTTTCAGGCAAGGTCCTCATTTTGGTGAAGAACCACCCATTAGCGGCGAGCGCGGCTCTGGTACAATCTTCTTTTCTCATTGCACCTTACGATGTATTTACTGCCAAAACCATCCCTGGAGCCAAGCGAATCAAGGAGAGGATCTTTCCATTGAATCATTACGCGCTCTCTTTAAGGGAATCGCCGACAAGGGGTGCCATAACTGGAACCTCGTATCCCCAACCCCTTGGCTGCCCCACATAAAAGAAGCGGTAAAACCATTAATTCAGGCTGGCATCTCTCTACCGTTCGTGTATAATACATCGGGTTTTGAGTCGGCAAAGGTCTTGGATGCGTTTTCCGATCTGGTCGATATTGCGCTCGTGGATTTGCGTTATGCCACTCCCAAGGTTGCGGCTGAAGGCTCGGATGCAGCAGGATATATTGAAGCGTCTCGTCAAGCATTTCAATGGTTTTGGCATAAGCTGGGGCCCTTGAACATGGATGTGCATGGTATTGCTCAGCGAGGTGTCATTTGTCGTATTTTGGCGTTGCCGGGACACATTGACGAAGCCATGGCTAATCTCCACTGGCTCGCGGATGAAGTGGGTACGGATGTGCATGTGAGCGTGATGTCGCAATATACGCCAGTGCATCGGGCTTGTGGTCTTGATGGGTGGGGCCGTAAGGTCAGTGCAGATGAATATGTGAGGCTAACAGATTTGATAGAGGATCTCGGATTCAAAAACGGATGGATACAGGAGTTTGAGGGCGATGCGCCGTCTGATCTGCTCGGGCAAGCCATGCCAGCGGGTGAAGGCGCAGTCGGAAGAGGCGACGGGTAATGAACACTAGAGCACAGTTTTAGATAACTGGCTCGGATAAAAGAGGAAGACGATGAGCGGTCATAGTAAATGGGCAACGATTAAGCATAAAAAGGGCGCGGCAGATGCTAAGCGCGGAAAAATTTTCTCTAAAATCGCCAAAGAAATGACGATTGTAGCTAAAAATGGCGGTGGCGACCCTGGGAACAACCCGACGCTCCGCACATTGCTGGCCAAGGCAAAGTCCGTGAACATGCCCAATGATAATATCGAGCGTGCCATCAAGAAGGGAACCGGCGAACTAGCGGCGGACGCACTCGAAGAAATTACGTATGAGGGTTATGGAAGCGGCGGTGTCGGTTTAGTCGTCAAGGTTCTGACTGACAACAAGAACCGCGCAGCCTCAGAAGTTCGGAACATCTTTAAGAAGCATGGTTCCGATTTCTCAGGTCTGGGATCTGTCTCGCGTAGCTTTGAACGAAAAGGCTCCATCATGATTCCCGCAGCCGCTGGCCTCACGGAAGACAAAGTCATGGAAGTCGCTCTGGGTGCTGGTGCTGACGACATGCTCACCGAAGAGGGTGGCTTCACGGTCACGTGCCAACCCAACGCCTTTGGCGAAGTCAGCGCTGCCATCGAAGCTGCCGGCATTGCGTTTGACCGGGAAAACTCGCAGGTCGGGTTGATCCCGTTGACAAAAGCGTCGGTCAAAGATGTTGCAGTCGCAAAGTCCGTCAACAAGTTTGTTGCGGCTCTGGAAGATCACGATGACGTTCAGGATGTCTACACAAACATGGACATTGATGAATCCATCGCCGACCAAGTTGATGAATAATTAAGGGGCACCCTTAAACGTAGAAGTCTTAAAATCCTAAAATGTTGAGATTGCCATATCACCTTCATTTTAGTATTTTAAGACTTTAACTTTTTTAGAATGGTTCTTCTTTCTCATGCGTATTCTTTCCCGATATATCTTGCGTGAATTTCTGGTACCCCTTGGTTATTGCATGACCATGTTCTTGGGCATCTATATTCTTTTTGAGCTGATCGGTTCTTTTGATGAGCTATTGAAAGCCAAGCCCCCCTTCCTGACCGTCGTTGCTTACTTCATTGGCTATCTTTCCCCTTTTTTCATCTGGCTTTTTCCAGCAGCGCTTATGCTTGCCGCACTCTACACGATGTGGAATTTTTGCCGGCACAGTGAAATCACCGCCATGCGCGCGAATGGAATCGGATTTATTGTCATCGTGCGCCCGCTCCTGATTGTTGCAACCTGTGCCATGATCCTTGTTGCATGGCTCAATGAATTCTATACGCCAGGAGCTTCTGAATGGGCATGGAAATTCAAGGAAGACGATTTCAAGCAAGACACCAAGAGCATCCGAGAGAACATCCCATATTACAATCAGCTTGATCTACGAATCTGGCGCATCAATCGCATCGACCTTCAAAAGCCGCATATCCTGGAAGGCGTACGCGTCTCTATCGACCGAAAAGATAAGAGCCGTATGTTGGAAATCACCGCGCGACGAGCCGAATATTTAGATGGTGTATGGTGGTTCTTTAATCCCCAATATCAATATTTTAACGAACTCAACGATCCCGTTGTCAATCCCTTCCAATCCCTTGAGTCGCTTTCCATTCGGTCCTTCCCCGAACTCTCAGAAACACCTCATGACTTTCTGGCGATGAACAAGAAGCCTGAACACTGTACAACGCGCGACCTGATTCACGACCTTCAGAAGAATCCTCTTCTAAATAATCGCGAAAAGGCTGTCAAACGTTATGAAATAGGAGCCCGGCTGATCGCGCCATTATCCTGTTTAGTCATCACGCTGTTTGCTATTCCTGCGGGTGTCGTCACTGGACGCCAAAGCGTATTCAAGGGCGTTGTAGTTGCGGTCGCCATGTTCTTCTCTTTTTACGGAACCGCCATTCTCTGTGAGGTTGGAGCAAAGAACATGGTTTTGCCCGTCACACTGGCCGTGTTGTTCCCGAATCTCTTATTCCTCGGCATAGGAATGTACCTCTTCCACCGCCAGCGCTAAGCAAGATCATTCCACATTTTGCACTTGTTCGCGGGCGGCTTCCAGTCCAGCCTTAAACATAATCACTAGACGTGTCATCTCCGCGTCATTCGCTTTTGAGCCGGTGGTATTTATTTCGCGGAACATCTCCTGGCACAAGAAATCTAAGGTGCGCCCAGAAGCCTGATCATCCTCTAAGACTTTAACCACTTGAGCAAAGTGACTCGCCAAGCGCGTCAGCTCCTCGCTCACATCGCAACGATCTGCAAAGATTGCCACCTCCCGCGCAAGCAGAGCAGAATCGACAATCCCTTTCGAGCCATCGCTCAATAAATCGGCAAGCCGCTTCTCGAGCGTCGCCTGATACTGTTTTGGGACCGCCGCCGCTCGTGGCACAATAGCTTCGCTCAACACCTTCAATTCCAAAAAACGCTTCCTCAAATCCGCCTCTAAGGCCGCGCCTTCACGCGCACGCATCTGCCCAAGCTGCTTTAAAGCCTGTTTCGTAGCTTGCTCAATCAGTTGCCAGATCACTTCCGGATGCTCAAAAAGGACTGCGTTGCTCATCGCGTCAGGCAACTGTAGCAATGCACTCGTGCTGAGATCATCTATCACGTTCAACTGCCTTGCTGCTTCGCGCAATTCAGCGACCTGGGCTTTTAAAAGTTCCATGTTGAGCAACCGCATACCCTCGCCGCCTTGAACAGCCTTGAGTGTGACGTTTCCCTTGACATACCCGCGTGAAACCTCGGCATGAATCAGCGTATGCAATTTAGCCTCCAAGCATCCGAGTTCGCGTGGCATGGATATGTTGCAATCAAACTGCTTCCGATTCACGGTACTCAGTTCTACAACAACCTTCATGCCGTTTTCACTTATTTCGCCACGCCCGAATCCTGTCATGCTGATAATAGCCATCGTTACCTCGCTTATTAAATCAAAGCTTGAATTATACCTACTTTGCCTGAAAAACCAATGGAAAAAGCTTAAATCAGACTTGTTTTTTCGGTTAATTTAAGGTAAGGTATGAGCCATTTTCTATATTCTGGAGAGACCAAACATGCCGAACTCGGAAACCCCAAAAACAGGGACCGCTCATCCTGTTGTTAATGTCGATGAATGTAAAAGCTGTACGCGCTGCATCGTCGCTTGCCCAAAAAAATGCTTGCGCCTTTCCGAACGGCTCAACCGGCGCGGGGTGCACCCCGTTGAATATATCGGCGAAGGATGCATCGGATGCGCCATCTGTTTCTACACGTGTCCGGAACCTTACGTTTTGACCATCGAAAAGTAATGGAGGAGTCTACTCAAACTCGTAACTTATGACAAAATTTATCAAAGGAAATGAAGCCGTCGTTATTGGAGCCCTCTATGCGGGTGCCGATGTATACTTCGGCTACCCGATTACCCCCGCCAGTGAAATCGCCCATGCTGCAGCAGCATGGTTCCCTGCACTGGGACGTGAATTCTTGCAAGCCGAATGCGAGACTGCTTCAGCAAATATGATGTACGGTGCAGCAGCGGCGGGTAAACTATCCATGAGCGCAAGCTCAGGTCCCGGCATGAGCCTGATGCAAGAAACCATTTCGTATATGGCGGCCGCAGAACTTCCCGGCGTCTTCGTGAACATCATGCGGGCAGGCCCTGGCCTCGGGAACATCTATCCTGAGCAAAGTGACTATAATCAGTCTGTTAAGGGAGGAGGTCACGGTAATTACCAGTGCGTCGTCCTCGCACCGGCCAGCGTCCAGGAAATGTGCGACCTCACCCTACGTGCATTCGAACTCTCCTGCAAGTATCTCACGCCTGCCATCGTCCTGTCGGACGGCCTACTCGGCCAGATGATGGAAACACTAACACTTCCCACGGAGGTTACACCCCCTCCAAACATGCGTGCCTGGGCTGTGGAGGGTACACCTGAAACACGTAAAAACCTGATCAAAACGATCTGCCTAAATGCCTCTGAACAGGAGGCCTTTAATCAGAAATTACAAGACAAATACGCCAGCATGACAACAGATGCTGCTTATGAGACCTACCTCTGCGACGACGCTCAGATCGTATTGCTCTGTTACGGTATTTCCAGTCGCATCGCTCGCACAGCGGTAGAAAATCTGCGCGCAGCCGGCATCAAGGCCGGCGTATTCCGCCCCATCACGCTCAATCCATTCCCGTCGGTAGCCCTCTGCAAAATCCTCGCGGGACGTAAGGCCGTGGCGGTCGAACTCAGTTGCGGACAGTTTCGAGATGACGTTCAACTGCACATCGCCAAGGAGGGTAAACGTTATCAGGATGTCGCACTCATCAACCACATGGGGGGCGTCATTACCACGGTCGACGAAGTCGTTGAAACCGTAAAGAAACTCCTTTAACATCGTAAAAGCCGTCGAGAGAAAGAACCCAAACCGATGATCACAAAACAAACCCTTGGCATGTATGATGTCTTCACCCGAGGCGATGGAACGACGCGCGCGACGCACTATTGCGCAGGTTGTGGCCACGGCATTATCCATAAGCTCATCTCGGAAGCACTGACCGAGTTCGGACTCCAGGACAATGCCATCATCGTCGGCCCCGTCGGCTGTGCGGTCTTTGGCTACTACTACTGGGACTGCGGCAACATCAGCGCGGCACATGGTCGCGCACACGCCGTTGCTACCGGCATCAACCGGGTTCAACGTGATGCGGTCGTACTTGCCTATCAAGGCGACGGCGACTTTGGAGCGATCGGGTTCAACAACAGTTTCCAAGCGGCAAGCCGTGGCGAACACTTTGCGGCTTTTTTTGTAAATAACGCCACGTACGGCATGACAGGCGGTCAGATGGCTCCCACAACCTTGATCGGCATGCGGACCATGACTTCGCCCAACGGCCGCACGATTCAACACGATGGATACCCGCTTCATGTCTGTGAAGTTTTCAATCAGCTTGAAGCCCCTGTCTACATCGAACGTGTCTCTGTAGCCGACATCTCTCACATCATGAAGGCGAAGAAGGCTATCCGCAAAGCCATTGAAATTCAACGGGATGGTAAGGGATATGCCTTCGTTGAAATTATCGCCCCCTGCCCCACCAACATGGGCATCGACTCCATCAAGGCCGCGGAATTCTGCCTGACCGTCATGGAAAAGGAATTTCCACTTCAATGTTTCCGTGACAAGAGCGCAGAAGCACAGCCCCGCGGGAAGCAGCTATCGCCTCCAGCGATCAATGACTTTTTCGCCGCCGACCAATCCCAGGAGGTTCCTCCAGCCCAGGTCGATGAAACCTTTGAGGAAGTTCGCATAAAATTCAGCGGCTTCGGCGGTCAAGGAATCTTGAGTCTCGGACACTGCGTCGCGGAAGCCGCCCGACTTGAAAATCGCTTCACAACCTGGTTCCCGTCCTATGGCCCCGAGCAGCGTGGTGGCGCAGCAGCCTGTTCCGTCGTCATCTCCGGAAAGCCTATTGGCTCACCCTCGGTCGATCATCCGAATGTCCTGGTCTGTATGAATCAGCCCTCTTACGAACGTTTCGTCGGAACGGTTATCCCAGGCGGCACTGTCATTGTCGACGCGACTGTCACACGTACGATTGAACCGCCAGCAGGTGTCAATCTTGTGGTCATGCCCGCCATCGACCTCGCGACAAAACTAGGGATTCCCAAAGCAGCCAACACCATGATGCTCGCCGCGCTTTCCAAGCACGGTGTGACGCGTCTGACACGCGACAATCTACTGAATGCACTGGTAGGCAGCTTCTGGAAGAAGCCGGCGCTGGCGGAGAAAAACCGCTCACTCTTCACCACCGCCGAAGCTGAAATCAAGTAAGTTCGCTATAACCAAAATTTACGAACCTCGCTGTCAGCCAAAAAATTGCTCAACGGTTTCAAGGAGTTGAGCGGGTGACTCCATCTTGCGCACAGGGCACGGAAGGCTACGACTAAAAACAGTCCCATACCCTCGTGTGACCAGGCGAGGGTCTGCCACAATGACGATCCCTTTATCCGTACAGGTACGGATGAGACGTCCAAACCCTTGACGGAAGCGTATAACGGCCTGGGGCATGGAGAACTCACGAAAAGAGCTTCCACCGGCTTGTTCGATCTGTTCGCACCGCGCCTCGACAATCGGATCGCCAATGGACAAAAAAGGCAGGCGCGCCATCACCACACAACTCAGCGCATCGCCGGCTACATCGACTCCTTCCCAGAAGGATTGGGCACCCAGCAACACACAAGGTCCATCTCCCGAACGGAAGACACGCGTAATCTGATCGCGCGTACCGCTCGAACCGTGAACGAGCAACCGAATGCCTGCATCACGCAAAGGCGTTTCAAGCAGATGCACAACCTTGTTCATCATCTCATAGCTGGTAAAGAGTCCCAAGGCGCGCCCCTGTGTCTTAATGAAGACGTCAAGCATGATAGCGCTCAACTGTTCAACATAACTTCCACCGTCCGATCCTGTCGGCTCCGGCATACAGGTCAGCGCATACGTAGCGCACTGTTGGAGGTAGTTAAAAGGGCTTTCGGCAATGCAGGTCAACATTCGCCCCTGATCAATTTTGTCAAGCCCCAGCCGCTTTCCAATAAAGTCGAAGCTTCCGCCAACCCGTAACGTAGCAGAACAAAAGATGACGGATCTCTTCTTCGCATAAAGCCGTTCAGCCAGCGCCGCGGAAATCTTTAACGGCGCAGCGACCAGACTCGCCTGGCCATGCCAGAATCGTCCTGCGGGTTCAGCCCAGAACACATACGAGAGATCTTGCGCATCCAAAACAAAATTCACGTCGGTACCAAAGCCTTGGAGCGTGGCCACGGCACCTTCAATATTCGATGCCTGATCACCATACAAGGCTAGTTCGCCTTCGGCAGTTTGGCGAAGTAAATCTGCAAGCTGCGTCAACAACTCTGTCGATTTTTTGATAGCCAGGCGCAGGGCCTCACGTTCTCTTACCAGTTCACCCTCCTGCAGCCGCTGATCCGCAGGCATGAAGGCACCACTGCGGAATACCATCCGCTTGCTCGGCGGCATGGGGGCCTCGCCCGTCAGCATCGCTGGCGTGACCCTACCCGATTCTTGTTCACAACGATAACGGGCTGCATGACCATCATCACTCAGCAGTCCGTTTAACCGGAGAAAGAGTTCATGAGCTGCATCATGAACCCCAGCAAGCGCTTGCTTCGCTTCCCGAATATGCTTGCGAATCGCCTGCGCTTGCGTTTCATTAGCCGTAAGTGCGCCCTTTTCAAGGTGCGTCATCAGAACTTCCAACGTACCACTGCTTCGCTTGCTCTTCGTACGGCTCAGACGATGCAAAATTTGACTCAGCCGATAAGGAGAAACATCAATCGATAAATGCCGAGTCGCGGCCTCTTCAAGATTATGTGCTTCATCAAAAACCAGCTGCGCATAAGGGGGTAATATGCCACCATCAGATTGCAAATCGGAAAAAACAAGGGCATGGTTGGCAACAATCAAATGTGCGCCCAGCGCCTTCGCACGGACTTTCTGAAGAAAACACCGACGGAAAAAACGACAGGCCCGTCCTGCGCATTCTTCTCCGACAGAGGCAAGCTTTGACAGGAAGGTTGCCTCAGCATGACTTGCGCCTGCAAAGGCATCCAAGTCGCCATCTGGCGATTGAACGGCCCAAGCGACTACTTCTGTGAAGAGTCTGAGTTCCGGACGATCCAGTTCAAATTGCGAATGTTCCAACAAGAGACCCAATTGCCGCAAACACAGGTAATTGGAACGTCCCTTCAATACCGCCAAACGAAGCTGTTTCCCCTCTTCCGTCCCAAATTCAGCGCGAATGGCCTCAAGCACCAGAGGCAAATCTTTTTCAATAAGTTGCGATTGCAGATTACGCGTATTCGTGCTGACCACGACAGGTACATCATTCAGACGTGCCCAGGCAGCCGCGGGGATGAGATACGCCAAGCTCTTGCCAACGCCGGTCCCCGCCTCGACCACAAGGTGCTTGCCCTCATTAAATGCGCGGATAACAGCTTTGAGCATCTCCACTTGTCCGGAGCGCGCTTCATACCCAGGCATAAGCCGGGCAAAGACACCCCCGGGCATCAGATGCGAGGTGATACGTTCGGGCGAAAGAGGCGAACAGTCTTCATGCTGAGGTGCGTCCTTACGTTCATTACGGGAACGGTCACTCTTAAAGGTCTCTGTCCAATGTCCGCAACTTGTGCCTGCGTGGCGTACGCGATGGGCGATATCGCCAAAGAGCTTCGCCAATGGCTTCTCATTCAGATCGCGCAACAAAAGCTCAATAGTTTCCAGTGCCCACAAGGGGAACGTGAGGAGCCGCTTTTCAATTTGAGACCAGACCGTCCATAACCCTTCAGCGGTTGGGACCACGCCCTCTGCAAACAATTGCTCCGCACGCTCAAGGGGTACATCCGAAAACGCATACGCACGAAGCACCATGATGTCAATCATTTGCAGACGCCGTTCCGGAAGCAACTCCTCAAAAACCGCGATATTATTTGTCAAGTAAAAGGTCTGCCCACCAGCGTCTGGCAGGATATCTTGGGATGTAAAAACAGTAAACGCAGGCTTTTGACCTGCGTTCCCCACTGTGATCCATGCTGTTTGAATCGATACCATCTGATTATGCCTTCAAGTTCCAACCATTGAACATGGGCGAGGACTTTAGCTTATCAGCCTCCACGTCGTTCACAAAGCATTCGGTCTTCGGATTCCACTGAACCTTGCTACGCCCCAGGCGCAACGCAATATTGGCTAGGTGAGCGATCGTTATGGAACGATGCCCAATCTCACAGGTACAGATGGTCGGTTCGCCACTGTAGATACAATCGATGAAGTTGCCCTCATGTCGGCTACTCTTGTACAGACGAACGGCTTTGTCGTCCAATTTTGTGCGAATCAGTTCCGATGGCGTGGTCTCCAGCTTGCCGCGCGTCACAAAAATCTTCTTGCCGCCCTCTCCATAAAACGTGATGCCATTCGGGAATTTATCGCTCACAAATACGCGTGTGCCTTCTTCGTAAACAGCCTCGAAGGAAAAGTGTGCGGCAGTATTAAGAACCTTGTCACGGGATGGCATATCGCTCGAGAGATTTTCAATAGCCACAGGCCCAGAATCATCCTTTCCGAGTGCCCACTGCACGATATCCAAGTGATGCGCTCCCCAATCTGTGATAGCCCCGCCGGAATAATCCAAGTTGTTGCGCCACGTCATATTACGGTGCAAAGCTGGAATGTAAGGACGTCTCTGGGCCGGACCAAGCCACAGATTAAAATCGGTCATCCATTCAGGCACCGGTGTGGGTTCCTGCGAAAAGTCAGCATCTGTCTTGTTCCAGCGGAAATGACCGCCCGGCAGACCGACTTCAATCTTTTCAAGTTTGCCGATCACACCATTGCGGATAAATTCACATGCCATACGAAAATAGTTGTCCGAACGCTGCTGGGAGCCCACTTGAAATGTGACCTGCTGCGCCTTTATCGTATCGGCCATGGTGCGTCCTTCCGCAATGCAATAGGACATGGGTTTCTGTCCATAGACATGAATCCCCTTACGCGCTGCGGAAACTGCGTGAAACGCATGCCAATGATCCGGCGTACTAATAAGCACGGCATCCAACTGCTCCTTCGCCAACATCTCTCGAAAATCAATATAAGGGGTACACGCTTTGTACCCAGGCTGATTCAACTTCGTTGCATAAAACTCATCCACAACCCGCTTACCCGCATTGCGCCCCCCTTTACGATTGGGGTCTGCGTTGTATCCATAACATCCTGTTTCAGCAACTGGGTCGGCCACGGAGACGACTTGAACCTTGTCGTTATGCAGAAAATTCCCGATGTTATCCCCGGCCATGGTACCAAACCCAATCATGCCTAGCTGAATACGAGCCGATGGCGTTGGCCGACCTTTACCAAGGGCGCTCGAGGGGATGATATACGGCACCGCCAGCGTGGTGCCAACGCCTGAAACAAACTGACGTCTCGAAAGGTGAATACTGCTCATGACCTACTCCTTAAATTGTAAAAAACATTCAGCAGAGCGGGGTAAGTATGAACCGTAGATGGTCGTAAATCAATAAAAAAAGAAGCCAAAAAGAGATGCTCACGCTTGAAATTTAACTAAAAATATGCTATGTTTTTTTCTTTATAAACCTGTATTTTAGTTTTTGTAAAATATAGACGTGAAACATTAATATGCGGAAAACCGCATTTAGGAGGATGAACACATGACAAACTTCACATGGTATGATGTGAGTGACGCAACCGTTGGGTTGCTATTCGGGCTAGCTGGTATGCTCGGCGGCTATGCTTTGCGTGGGTTGATTGGTAAATGGCAGGCCGATACAATTGAAAAGCAGGCCAAGCTAAAACTGGAAGATGTGCATGTCGAAGTCAAAAACAAGATGAAGGAAGCCGACATTTCTGCGCGGGCGGAAGTTGTCAAGGCGAAGGAAGAATTTGAAAAAAGCACCAAAGCCCGTCGTAAGGAATTACAGGATATCGATGACCGATTGACCGTCCGTGAAGAAAACATGGACAAAAAAGCGGCTCTCTTGGACAAAAAAGATCAGACGATCGCACAAAAGCAGGAGGATGTACTCCGTAAGGCTGAGGATCTGCAGCAAAAACGCCTCGAAACCGACCGGCGCGCGCAAGAGGTTGACACCCGCCTTCAGAAACTTGCTAGCATGACATACGAAGAAGCCAAACGAGAGCTTTATCACCGCGCAGAAATGGATGTCAAAAGCGAGTCAGGCAACCTCATTCGAAAAATCCAGGAGGAGGCCAAAGAGACCGCTGAAAAAGAGGCGACGCGTATTGTCACCATGGCCATTCAGCGTTATTCCATCGCTCATGCCAGCGAAACCGTGACCACCACCGTTCAGTTGCCCAGCGACGATGTTAAGGGTCGCATCATTGGTCGCGAAGGTCGTAATATTCGCACGCTTGAAGCTGTCACTGGTATGACAATGCTGGTCGATGACACGCCCGAAGCTGTAGTCATTTCAGGCTTCGACCCCGTCCGTCGCGAGATCGCTCGACAGACCCTTGAGTTGCTGGTAGCCGACGGTCGTATTCATCCTGCCCGCATCGAGGAAATCGTCAAAAACGTGACAGATAACCTTGAAAAGACCATCTTTGAGGCCGGAGAGGCCGCCGCGTATGAAGCACAAGTCCAAGGCGTACCAGCAGACTTGTTGCAACACATGGGACGTCTGAAATTCCGCACGAGTTTCTCGCAAAATGTCCTTCGTCATTCGATCGAGGTTTCTCACCTCATGGGCATGATGGCTTCGGAATTGGGGCTCGACCCCGTCCTTTCTAGGCGTATTGGATTCTTCCATGACATCGGCAAAGCTCTCGACCATACTGTTGAAGGTGCGCATGCCATGATCGGTGCCGATCTTCTCCGACGCAACGGGGAAAGCGACATGGTCGCAAACAGCGTCGCAGCACATCACGGCGACATGCAAGCTGAAGGCGTGTATGGTGTACTCTGTTCCGCAGCAGACGCTATCTCAAGTTCGCGTCCAGGCGCGCGCAATGAAAACATGGGAGTCTATGTCCAGCGCCTTGAAAAACTAGAAGCAATCGCCAACAGTTTCAATGGTGTAAAAAAGACCTTTGCCGTGCAGGCCGGTCGCGAAGTTCGTGTCCTCGTGGATCCTGTTCAAGTGAGCGACAACGACGCCATTGTTATGGCGCGCGAGATCTGCCAGCAGATCTCCGCAAACCTCCAATTCCCGGGCCAAATCCGCGTCGTCATCGTCCGTGAAACCCGTTGCGTTGAATATGCCAAGTAAGGATAACGCTCAATGAAAATTTTAGCAGTCGGTGATATCGTCGGTGGCCCTGGCAGGCGAATCTTTGCAGAAGTGGTCAAGAAGCTTCGTGCGGAACATGCCGTCCACGTCGTAATCGCAAATGCGGAAAACGCCGCTGCTGGCAACGGCATTACGCTCGCACTCGCCAATGAACTTTTTAAAGCCGGCGCGGACGTACTGACCCTTGGCGATCACGCCTGGGGGCAAAAGGATCTTGAAAGCGTTATCGGCTCGGAGAAGCGGTTGTTGCGTCCTGCCAACTTTCCGCCTGGCGTGCCGGGACAAGGATGTGGAACCTATCAAACCTCCTTGGGCTCAATCTCTGTGATCAATCTGCAAGGGCGCGTCTTCATGAGCCCCTCGGACTGTCCCTTTCGGACTATGGATGCTGTACTGAAGACACTTCCTGCAAACGTACCTGTCATTGTTGATTTTCATGCGGAGGCAACGTCTGAGAAGATCGCAATGGGCCATTATCTCTATGGTCGCGTCGCGGCTATTGTGGGTACGCACACGCATGTCCAGACCAGCGATGCTATCATCCTCCCGAAAGGAACCGCCTACATGACCGACCTCGGCATGACCGGCCCGTACCTGTCTGTGATTGGACGCGAAATCGTTCCGGTCACCAAGAAGTTTCTGACGGGCATGTCAACGAAGTTCGACGTGGCATCTGGTCCGGCTGTTCTTGAAGGCGCCCTCCTCGAACTCGACAACGCAACCGGCAAAGCTATCTCTATCACACCTTATCGCGTCAGGGAATAACCCTGTCATGCATGAGACCCTCAAACCTCTTTCCATTACCGAACTAACGCAGCACCTTCGTTCTGCTATAGAGCCCTCTTTCAGTTCAGTATGCGTGGAAGGTGAGATCTCGGGTTTTAAGATCTATTCCAGCGGTCACAGTTACTTTACGCTCAAAGACTCAGGCGCCATCCTGAATGCAGTCCTTTTTTCGGGTTCACGTGCAAAATTACCTGCCGCGCTTGTACTGAAGGATGGAATGAAAGTCCGCGCGTATGGTGCTGTTACCATCTATCCGGAACGTGGACAATACCAGCTCGTCGTCCGCAATCTGGAAGCCTCTGGCGCAGGCGATCTGATGAAGCAGTACGAGGAACTCAAGAAGCGCCTTCAACAAGAGGGTCTCTTTGCCCCTGAGAACAAAAAGCCCTTGCCCCTGTTCCCGCAACGTATCGGCATTGTCACCTCCCCTACTGGCGCGGTCATTCACGATATCATCACCGTGCTCGGCAGACGCTTCCCGAACCTCAACATCCGCCTCGCACCCGTCAAAGTTCAAGGTGAAGGCGCAGCAAACAGCATTGCGAACGCGATCCATTACTTTAATGCCCCTTCAACATGGGTTCCCGATGTCCTCATTATTGGACGAGGTGGCGGAAGCATTGAGGACCTCTGGGCCTTCAACGAGGAGACCGTTGTACGGGCAGTGGCATCTTCTAGAATTCCCACCCTCTCTGCGGTTGGCCATGAAACGGATGTTACGCTGTGCGACTTTGCCGCAGATGTTCGTGCGGCAACCCCCTCCGCAGCAGCAGAAATCGTCATTGCCCCCAAGGCCGAATTTCAGGCAAAACTCGAACGCCTCGATGACGATGTCCATCACGCCCTTACGCAACGCATGGAACAATCCATGCAGCGTGTTGACGACTTCGATATTCGTTTGCGCGCAGCACTCCAGCAAAAAGGTCATCAATTCCGCAAGCGTGTCGAACAGGCAAGTGCCCGTCTCGGGGTCTTGCGTGAACGCCAGACGCGTTCCTTGGAATCACGCCTTGCACTTGTTCAGCAGCGGCTGGTACAAGCCGCCCATCGGAAAAATGAACGTTATCGCGCGAGGCTCGAAACGCTTGCCCGTCAATGTGCGTTACTCAATCCCTTGTCCGTACTGGACCGTGGCTACAGCCTAACACGCACAGCTGACGGAAAACTGGTACGCTCCATTGTGGATGCAGAACCCAACACCCATTTACTCACCCACGTCAAGGACGGCATTATCACGAGCCGTGTCACACCATGATCAGCACGGGGACGATCGAAAAAATCAAGCAACTTATGACGCTTGCCAGTGTCTTTGAAGAGGATATTGAAGAGAGCTTTATTCTGGGTTCGGGCCCGGGTGGACAAAAAGTAAACAAGACCTCCTCCACGGTACGCCTTTATCACACACCCAGCAAATGTACCATCAAGTTTGGAGAAGGCCGTTCCCGCGAAATGAACCGTTGGCTCGCCCGCCGGGAACTCGCCGAGAAAATTCTTGAGAAAGAAAAGTCAGAACACTCCAAACGACGGCAGGACGTGGAGCGCATCCGCCGTCAGAAGCGACGCCGTTCGCGTCGACAGAAAGCAAAGATCGTGGCGGACAAGCGGATACAGGGCGAAAAGAAAACGGGCCGTCAGCGCGTCAACACGGAGGCGGAATAATCTCCGCTTTCAATGATGGGTCTCTTATGTTATTTTGATTCTATGTAATTGGTCATCTAAAAGGAGTTTTATGCCTGTTTTAATTCCACTTGCAGAGGGTGTTGAACCCATGGAAGCCGTCACCATTATTGATGTCTTGCGGCGTGCCTCTATTCGTGTGACGACAGTCTCGTTGACGGATCATGTCACCATCCATGCGGCGCACGGTATAAAAATTGCCGCGGATACGACATGGTCCGCTATCAACCTCGATGACTTTGGCGCGATCGTCCTTCCCGGGGGAGGCAAGGGGACGGACATTTTGAAGGAAGACACACGTGTATTGGAAGCAGTACGTCAATTCGCTGAAGAGGGACGTCACGTCGCAGCCATCTGCGCTGCTCCAACCGTACTGGCTAAAGCCGGCGTCCTCAATGGTCGAACCGCCACCTGCTATCCGACGTGTGCCGAGGAACTTGGCAAGGCTTATGAAAATGCGCCCGTTATTGCTGATGAAAACATTATCACGAGCCAAGGTCCTGGCACGGCGTTGCTCTTCGCCCTTGTGCTCGTTCAGCATTTCAAGGGAGAGGAAGAAGCCAACACTGTGGCAGATGCCATGCTGACCACCATCCAATAATTTGATATGACACCCCTACAGGCTTATAACGCGATGTTGCTCATCCGTCTCTTTGAAGAGGCGATTGAACGCCTTTTTCTGGAAGGCCGCATCATGGGTACGGCTCACACCTGTATCGGACAGGAAGCTGTCGCGGTCGGTGTCGCCGCTGCACTGAGACCGATAGATGCCATGACCTCGACGCATCGCGGGCACGGGCATTTCCTGGCGCGGGGCGCAGACCCCCAACGTGTGATGGCCGAACTTTTTGGACGCGTAACAGGCTATTCACGCGGACGCGGTGGCAGTCAGATGATGATGGATCCAACCATCGGATTTTACGGCGCAAACGGTATCACGGGGGCGAGCATTCCCTTTGCGGCCGGGCTTGCCCTTGATGCGCAGATGCGCAAGTCAGGGCGCGTAACTATAAGTCTCTTTGGTGACGGGGCCTCCAATCAAGGCGTCTTTCATGAAACACTGAATATGGCTTCCCTCTGGAATCTCCCTATTCTTTTCATCGTAGAGAATAATGGCTATGCGATGTCCACAACCACGCAACGCGGACTCGCAAACCCCTGCATTGCTGACCGCGCAAAGGCTTATGCCATGCCTGGTAAGACGATTGATGGTAACGATTTTTTTGCTGTCCGCGACACCGTCGCTACGTTCGCTGAGGCTGCGCGTCAGGGCAATGGTCCAGCGCTCATTGAATGCATAACTTATCGTCTCTCTGGACATTCCCGGGGTGATCAGCGCATCTATCGTACACGTGAGGAAGAGTCAGCAGCGCGAGAGAGTGACCCCCTTCTGCGTATGCAAGCCTATCTTCGTGAACACGAAGCAACAACAGATGCTCTTTTTTCTGAATATCAACAACAAATGCACGCCCGTATTGACGATGCAGTCCTCTTCTGCGAGGCATCATCCATGCCCGATCCATCCCTTTATCTTGCTGAGGAGCTGTCATGAGTATCACCTTTACACAAGCCATCCATGACACGCTCGCAGCAGAGATGCAACGCGACTCATCCATTTTTCTGATGGGAGAAGACATTGGCGCTTATGGTGGCGCCTTTGGCGTTACGCGGGGTCTCTTGGAAGCCTTCGGACCAACGCGTGTACGCGACACGCCCATCTCCGAGCAAGCACTTACAGGTATAGCGATCGGCGCAGCAGTGGCGGGTCACCGCCCTGTCATTGAATTTATGTTCATGGATTTCATCACCCTCGCGGTTGATCAGCTCGTCAATATGGCCGCCAAGCTGAAACCCATTTACGGACTGGATTGTCCTCTCATCATTCGCGTGCCGAATGGGGGTGGACGCGGCTATGGCGCAACGCATTCACAATCACTCGAACGGCTCTTTACGGGCATTCCGGGAATTCTGATTGCTGCACCGTCCAATGCTCAGGATGCCTCAGGGCTTCTGCAAACCGCTCTGCGTTTAAAATCGCCTGTTCTCTTTCTTGAGCACAAAATGCTCTATCCCCGGCGGTTTGATGACTTCAAAGCTTTACCACCCCCTATTCCCTTTGGTGTTGCAAACACAGTGCGTATGGGTACGGACGTGACGATCATCGCTTGGTCATATATGGCACAGTTAGCCCTGGAGGCCTCCGACCAACTCCATGCTTGTGGCATCGGGGCCGAGGTTATAGACTTGCTGACACTCAATCCGCTTGATATGGGTATAGTTGTCGAGTCGGTCAAGCAGACAGGCCGTGTGCTCATTGTGGAAGAAGGTCCGAAGACTGGCGGCTTTGGAGCTGAGATTGCAACGCAAATCATGGAACAAGCACACGACTACTTAGAGAAACCTATTCTGCGCCTCGCCTCGCCGGACTTGCCCATGCCTTCAGCGAAAAACCTCGAAGCCGCCTGCATCCCCTCGGTTGAAGCCATCATGCAGGCCGTTCAGCATTTACTGAAGAGGGCGTAAATGCCCTCCTCACTACTTTCGTGCCATGACCTACTTGATACACCCTCTCCGCTCACGCTCTGTGTAGCGTGTTTACACGTGATCTCCCCGCTTACGTGCGATCGTCAAAGCCCAGACCTTACGAGCCCCTGCTTGCTTTAAAGCCTTTGCACATTCGTGCAGCGTGGCACCTGTTGTCATCACATCATCCACAAGCAATACGCACCGTTGCCGGACCCACTCTGGACGTACTACCGAGAATGCGCCAGCCATGTTCTCTCGTCGTTTCACAGCATTAAAATGCGTCTGTGTCTCTGTCTTGCGGATGCGTAACAGAGACTGCTCATCAAAGCGGCGATCAAGTCGACTCGCCAATTCCTCTGCGAGAAGAGCTGCCTGGTTGTAAGACCGTTCACGCTGACGCGCTGGAAAGAGGGGTACTGGGAACACCGCATCAATTTCCTTGGTCAAAAAATGCGCCTGTACTGCACCATGCAACAAATCACACAGATCTTGCTGCATCCAAAACGCATGATTATACTTAAACGCATGAATCTGGTCTTGAAGGGTCCCCCTAAAATCGGCGGCAGCGCGCGCACGCTCAAAAGCAGGCTTATGTGCACGACACGTACCACACACAAAAGCATGTGACACCGCACCCTCGCTCGGATGTCCGCAAACAGAACATTTACCCATCGCATCAAAGAGCGATATCGACCCCCAGCAATCCCAACACCAATACCGGTCTTCACGATTAGACGGCATTTGGCATCCTGGACACACCCGTGGATAAAACCAATCGAGCACTTTTCGAATGTTTCTCATAACGACCTATCACTTTTTACAACGACCCAGGGAATTCAGTATTTGTTTTAAGATTACGCCTATTTCTCGCGATACGCAACTCCTTTTCTCTTGCCTCCTATCTCGGCCTTTTCGATTGCCTAAATCGGCTACGCCTGTTATTATTAAACCATGTTCGAAACTGTTGGAGTTCTTATTCTTGCTGAACCTTTCCGTCTTTTGGTGATGTCGTGCTGGGCGGCATGTGCTGCTGGCTTCGCTTGGTATTGTATAGTCATTGGACGCGAAATCACGTATGTGACCCTTGCCGACGGCAGGCAGCAGGAGCGTAAAATTCCTTTTATTTTTCGTTTATTATTGCCATTTGTCTCAAATATTTCACCAATTGTCTCACGTCCAGAATTTAAAAAATCAAGCGACCTTGCAGAAAAAAAACTTATTGCGGCGGGTTTTGAAGGCTTAATGAACGGCATAGAATTTCTTGCCATCAAGTTCATGATGCCCCTCGTCTGTGGTATTATCTGGTTTGGATTACTCAGCCTTTTTAACCAACTGTTGCCCAGCGTGATGGGAAACAACTTTATCCTCCTCTTTATCATTGGCCTTATTCTTTTTTACGCCTATCCCATTTTTTGGCTCAATCGAGTACTTAAGCTTCGCCATCTCTCCATTCAGCGAGCACTGCCGTTTGTGCTGGATCTATTAACGCTCTCGGTCGAAGCTGGCATGGACTTTATGAGCGCACTGCAACGAAATTGCGATCGTCGCAAACTCGATCCGCTCAATGAAGAGCTCATTCGCATGACCCGTGAAATCCAAATTGGACTCTCACGCAAGATTGCCTTAAAAAATATGTCCGTGCGGGTTGACTTAGCGGAACTTCGCTCCGTCGCAAATTCATTGATCCAAGCAGATGAACTGGGTGTCAGCATTGGTGCTATCCTGCGTATCCAGTCCGATCAAATGCGTTCTCGCCGTTTTGATCGAGCCGAGAAGCTTGCGAATGAAGCTCCTGTCAAAATGCTTGGACCCCTCATGTTGTTTATCTTCCCTGCGGTATTTGTCATTCTGCTCGGCCCGATTCTACGTGATACCATAAATCAACTTTTCTAATTATTCCTGTATTTTGCTTTGGATTATCCGTTATGTCTAATTATATTTTGATTTTCGAACAAGGTCTACGCGCCGGAACCCAACTTCCCCTTACGGCGGAGAAAACAACACTGGGCCGTTCCTCTCAATCTGACATCGCCCTTGCTGACCCCGCACTTTCACGTGTGCACTGCACGTTTGAGCTAAAAGGTGCTGAACTGTGGCTTAAAGATCACCAGAGCGCAAACGAAACATTCGTCAACGACAAACCCATTACCGAGCAAAAGCTTAACCCTGGCGACATTATTACCATTGGCGATTCCATCATCCGTGTAACCGTATCCGCATCAGTATCCTTTTCTTCGGCGGAACCCAGTGCGTCAACACTTTCCGCTCCACCCCCTACCGACAGAGTTATTGACCTTGGGTTTGATACGCCTGACCACGCCTTAGCCCTGCAACAGAAAAATATTCTGCGTCCCATACTATGGGGGTTCACGGCCTTACTCATTTTCTTCACCTGCATCTGGTTTATCTTCACACTCGACACTGGTAAAGTAAATACAAAAGTAAAACCCGTTACACCCCAACAAGACAGTACCATGCTTGTTCTTTATGAAAAAGTCGAAGCCTCGGCAGAGAATATTTTTCGCTTCGAGCTTTCATTGACTGCCGATGGCGTACTGACGGTTAAGATTGATGACCTCGCAGGCGGCAATCGTCATATCCTGAAGGAAAAGAAGGTTGAGCCAGATATTCTGTTCGATCTTGCCAGAGGCATTATGGCAAGCGGATTTTTTTCGCTTGAGAAAGATTATCCTGGATCAGCCAATGCAAATGCGATGAGCGAATACACATTGATTTCAGCGATTGGCAAAAAAGTACATTCCTGTCATATTCTCAACCGTGCAGACGAACCTGAAGCATTCCGTACCGTTCGGGAAAAACTTGAAACCTTTAGTAAAAACGAACTGGGGATCTGGGCTATCCAGTTCTCAACAGAGAAACTCATCGAACTTGCTCAAAACGCTTTTGATGTCGCCAAGAAATATTATTCTGAACGCGATGTCCGGTTTGGCAATCGGAGCGACGCCATTCGTAATTATCAAGAAGCCCTTTTCTATTTGGATACTGTTAACCCTAAACCGAATTTCTATGACTCAATCAAGGAAAACCTCGAAGTGGCGAAGGCTGATTTAACAAAGCAATTACAGGAGCAAAATTTCCGAGCTGACCGCGCCATTAACCTTGCAGACTGGCCAACTGCCGCAAAGGAACTTAAAGTCATTTGCGAGCTTATCCCCAGCCGTTCTGATGAGATCCACCAGACCGCCGCACGTAAATTACTCGACGTTGAAAAACGAATCAAGAAACACTAGTTTATGGTTACGCCCTTCAAACACTTGACCCCGGACATCTAAAAGCAATGAGCCTAAAACACACGCTTAGCTTCGTTTTAATTTTTCTGGCAACTGTCACGCAGGCAGCACGAAAACCGCTCCCCGTGACACAGCTTGATCTTTCTTCCATTCCCTCTGAGGCCGAAATTAGCATCGATCACATTAAGATTGGGTCAACGCCACAAGTACTTACAAACATAGCCCCTGGGCTCCATCTGATACACATCTCAAAAAAAGGATTCCGTCCCGTCATTGAAACGATTGCTATCAAGAAGGATATGACCCAAGCACGCGCATTCACCCTTGACCCCGTTGCCGGACTCGCTCTGGTAACATCCAAGCCAGCAGGTGCTGAGATCTCTTATAACAATGCCTCGTTAGGCCAGACGCCTTTGCTGTTAACAACGCTCAGTCCGGGAACACATCGATTGACGCTTACACTGCCCGGATTCCAAAGTAAGAATGTAGATCTCGTGATCGCAGATCGCACCCCTATCAAACTTGAAGTCGACCTGATGTCAGCATCCGGCACACTCAATATCGAGACCGTACCTGCTGAGGCCGAAGTCTTTATTAACGGCATTTCACGTGGCAAGACGCCCACCACCATCGAGCGAATTCCCGAAGGAAGCGTAAATATTGAAATCAAGCTCGCGGGCTATGAACCCCATGCACGCCAGGTTTCTTTGGCGGCAGGGGAAGTGCAAAAAATCAATCTTGCCATGAAGCCCCTGCCTGGCTCGATACAAATCGTCTCCATCCCTAGCGAGGCACGCGTCTATATCAATGACGAATTCAAGGGTATGACCCCGTATACGAACAAGGTTCAATGGGGTACCTATCGCATCCGGGTGGAACGTCCTGGCTGTGAACCCAATGCGCGCGATGTTGTCCTTACAAATAGTGCCTCTATCACTGAAGAGTTTCGCATGACAAAAATTACAGGACGTATCGAAGTCGTCACCGCGCCTGCTGGTTCTGCCGTCCTCCTCGATGGTAAAAAAGCCGGAGTAACTTATTCAAAAAAAACAGATACAACAGCATTCTCTGACCCCTTCGCCATTGAAGATATCCTTGAAGGCGAGCATACCATTGAAATCATACGCAAGGGGTATGCACCCCAAAAACGATCGATCACTATCACGCGTGACCAGACGATTGCACCTCAGTTTAGGCTAATCCGCCAATTTATCCCGAATTACGAAGTGATTACTTCTCGAGCACATTACACGGGTGTTCTCGAATATACGACCGAAGAAGGGATTAAAATTGAAACCGCCCCTGGCGTGACGCAGATGATTCCGTTGAAAGACATCCGCAAGCATGGTCCGCTTCGCGATGAAGGACAATGATATTTCCTGTTGATACCCTCCTCCCTCAACTAGCGGCTTCGCTTTCTGCCAACCGTGCGGTCGTGCTTCAATCTCCACCAGGGTCAGGAAAGACAACGCGTGTCGCCCCTTATCTACTCGATGCGCCATGGTTGCATGATAAGAAGATCCTCATGTTGGAACCCCGCCGTCTTGCCGCACGAAGCGCTGCGGCCTACATGGCGAAACAACGCGGGGAGCAAGTCGGAGAAACCATCGGCTATCACATCCGTCTCGATCGAAGCTGCGGACCACACACGCGTATCGAAATTTTGACAGAAGGGTTGCTCACCCAACGTCTGCTCAGTGACCCTGAACTCTCGGATGTCGGACTCATCATCTTTGATGAATTTCATGAACGTAGCCTTGCTGCTGATACAGGCCTTGCCTTGGTCTTGGATTGTCATCGCGCCCTTCGGCCTGATCTCCGCATCGTCGTCATGTCAGCAACGCTGCAGCCTGGGCCTATTGCTACGCATCTCGGGAACACCGACATTCTGATGGCAGAAACACGTATGTTTCCTGTTGAGACACGCCTTCTCAAGCGCACGCCCACTGCCCCCATGCCGACTGTAGCCGCTGATGCCGTCTGTCGTGCCTTACAAGATGAGACGGGCAGCATCCTTGTTTTTCTTCCTGGTGAAGGCGAAATTCGTCGAACCCTTGAACGATTGAGGGAGTCGAAGCTCCCGAGTAATGTCTCCTTGCATCCACTTTATGCTGCGCTCTCACGCGAGGAGCAAGACGATGCCGTGCTTCCCCCTTTGCATGGAATGCGAAAAGTGGTGCTCGCAACATCCATCGCTGAATCTTCGATTACCATCGAAGGCATCCGTGTTGTCATTGACACGGGTTGGATGCGTGTCCCACGTTTTTCCCCGCGTTATGGCATGTCGCGTCTTGAGACAGTCCGCATCACCCGTGACCACGCCGATCAGCGGCGTGGACGCGCTGGACGTCTGTGCCCAGGCATCTGCTACCGGCTGTGGGACGATATAACCGACCAACAGCTCGCCCCTGAATCCCTTCCTGAAATTTTTGACGCCGACCTCGCACCGGTTGTTCTGCAATCCGCTGAATGGGGCACGTCTGCACGGGATGGCCTACCCTGGCTGACGCCACCACCCGAGGCCTCCTGGCGTCAAGCCACAATACTCCTCGTTGAACTTGGGGCCCTCTCCTCTTTGCCTTGTCCTGTCATCACCGCTCGTGGACGGGCAATGGTCAAACTTCCGCTCCATCCTCGCCTCGCGCACATGATCTTCGAAGCGGCTGAAGCGGGGTGCGCGCAACACGCATGCCTTCTGGCCGCAGCACTGACAGAGGCCTCGGCTGATTCATCCCGGCGTTATGAGACGGATGCCCGACGCCTTTTAGACTCCTTGCAAAACAAGGATGGCTTCACTCAACGTGTACGGGAGCTCGCACGTCGCTGGGGACGCACCTATCCTGAACACGATCATGCCTCCTGTACGGAAGGCCTGCTGCTTGCTTATGCTTTTCCCGACCGCATTGGACGTCGCCGCGATACTGCTGGCTCCTATTTGCTCCGAAGCGGACGCGGCGCCGTCATCGACACCTCAGACGCACTTGCCCGAGAAGAATGGCTCGTGGCCGTTGATCTTCAAGATGACACGACAGATGCAAAGATACGCCTTGCGGCACCTCTAACTCGTGAAGAGCTTGATGAACATTTTGGTTTGGAATACGAGAGCAAAGCTCTGCTCTCCTGGGACAAGAGGACCGAATCCGTGCAAGCCATCAATCGTATCTGTTTTGGAGCCATCAGTATCCGAGACGGGGGACAATCCAAGCCAGATCCACAAGCCGTGCGCGAAGCCCTATACGACGGTATACGGCAAAAAGGCATTGACCAGCTTCCTTGGTCATCCGCATCACGTGCACTTCAAGCGCGTGTGACATTCCTACGGCGAACGCTTCCGGATCAAGGTTGGCCTGACTTTTCAAATGATGCGTTAATGGCCGATCTTGAAAGCTGGCTTGGCTCCGCTTGCGATGGCGTTACGCGCTGGACACATGTTCAAAATCTACGCCTCACCGATATTCTGTTAAGCCGACTCGATAGCTGTACCTGTTCACGACGCCTGCTCGATGAACTTGCTCCTACACATATCCAAGTCCCGAGCGGGTCTACGATCCCGATACGCTACGACGCTGACGAACCGCATGTGGATGTGCGCATCCAAGAAGTCTTTGGTATGATGAGAACGCCAAAAATCGCAAGTGGCCGCATCCCGATCGTGATGCACCTGCTCTCGCCAGCACAACGTCCAGTACAAGTCACAAAGGATTTGGAAAGCTTCTGGTCAACAGGATATGCACTCGTCCGCAAAGATCTTCGCGGACGGTATCCGAAACATTACTGGCCCGAAAATCCCCTCGAAGCCATTGCCACCCGTCGCGTCCGACCCAAATAAGAGACAAGCCCCCCCACCCGGAACGACACAGTGGCAGTCGGCAGTACCAGTGAGCAGTTAGTCTTCGGGAATAAACGATGGAATAACTTTTGCATCCGAAAAACGCGAACCACACGAATTCAATACGGCAATTCTTTTGACGTTACAGGCGAGCAGCTTACTCATTACTCCCCCTTTTTAAAGGCATCCTGCTTGCGCAGATATGCATACGCCGCAAGGAGAAGTACAATTCCTACGAGTGCAAAGGCAATCAACCGGAAGAGGACATCGGATGCTGCCAGGTCAACAAAGAATATTTTGAAAATGGTGATCGCGAAAAGTATCAATCCCACCATGCGCAATTCCTTCTTTGCAAAGTTCAATCCGCTGACGAGCAGGCTGAGCCCATAACAACCCCACACAATACTGACCGCCCACTGCCGGAATCCCTGCACATACGCATCGCTAAAGGTTGCTGCTTCAAAAGTCAGATACAGGAAACCCATCGCCAGCACACTATTTAACGCGAGTGCTTTCAGCACCTTTCCGTTATCTTCATCGCTTTTGAAAATATCCCATATCTTGAGCAAAGCCATCATGCAGACCCCCGTTGAAACCAGACGGGGCAAAGCGGTCAGGACACTAAAAGGCTCATGATGACAGAGTTTGAAAAGTTGCAACGAATCGACACCCATCCAGCCACAGAAGAACCATTGCGCAACAATGGCGGTACCTGCAAACAAGGAAAGTCCAACCCGTACAGAGGATGAAAGATGCTTTCGCATCGCCATCAGATGGAAGACAAAGGCACACCACACCAGCGTGATACATGCGTGACCAAACTCTGGGGAATACACCTTGGACATCGAAAAAGTCTCTAACGTTGCATCGACGATAAAAACAGCATAAAAGACACAGAAGGCGATCGCAGCCTCTTGTGCATACGCATTCGTTTCACGAACACCCTCATCACCGATGCGACTCTGTGCCGCCATGGGCAGTTTATTAAAGAGCCGGCCAGCCAGAAAAAGCGCAAGCATGGGGAAGACAAATTCCGCAAGACGTTCCCTCAGCCCATTCCAGTACCCCTGCGTCGCATGAAGCGCAAAGGAATCAGGATCCAAGAATCCGATACAGATTCTCATAGCCACAACCCCATAAAGGCAGATCGCACCACGAATAAACATCCTGCTTTCTAACCGTCCACCCAGCCACAAGAACGCCAACGCCTGCAACGCAAGGGCCGTCGTCAAAATATGGTCCGTGAACAACAGCGGCAACGCAATGCCAACCAGAATGACAACCAGCGCAACAAAGGCCGAGAGCAATCCGCGGTCATAGTGCCGTCCGAGTATAAAGCCCCAGATATGCGCCACGTAGAACGTCGCCATGCCCAATGCCAGTATCGCCACATACACGCGGTCAGTTTGTCCATCACCGATCAGCAATACACCGCCCCCCAGTGTGACCATGACATTCAAAAACAGAGGGGCAATCTCAACAGGCGTTACCTTCACACGCTTCAGAACCGCATACGCAAACAGAGCGGATGAGTAGAGGACAAAGAAAACACACAGATAAATAATCTCCTCGGTCGTTCCTTTGCCATAAGGCTTTGCCGCTGCAATCAGAAAAATAATACTGTTGCAGATAAAACTCAGCCAAGTCAGTAGTGGCCACTGACGGCGCAAGGATACGCCTAATATGCCGACACCTAAAATCAGCAAGTATACATAGAGAAAGTGGAGATTCGGATGTTCGGTCGTCAGCATGACGGGCGTCAGATAGCCACCTATAGCGCCCAAGACAGCGACAGAGAGTGCATTCAACCGCACGGCAATTACAACAGCCATCGCCGTCACCAGAGCCATGCTCAAAAAGGCGAACTGGGCCGGCATTAAATTAAACATCATAGATGCCGCATAGAAGGAAAAATAAAACATGGCTAAGCCGCCACCGATAAACCCTTGCCCCAGCATCTGAAGCTTCTTGGTCATACATCGCAGACCAAGACCGACAAAAACCGATCCACAAATCAAAGAACAAGCGACGCGACCTGAGGGCCCTAAGATGCCACGCTTGATGGAAAGCTGCAAACCGAAACCAACCGCCATGACCACCACGATAACGCCCACACGTACCAGCCAAGCTGTGGCGATTGCAAACTCCGCCGGTACGCCTGGATTTCGAAACTCTTCACCCACGACGATCCAATTCCAAATCTTGCTCATGATGCGACCCGCCGCAGAATCAACAGGCGGTTGCTGCAACACAGGCGACTTCGAATGGATCTCGGCCTTTGGCGTCTCTGTAGGGCTGAGAACAGGTTTTGCCACAAAAAGCGGAGCAACAGCAAGCGTGACAGGCTCAGAAACGACTACGGTCTTCTTCGGAGATTCCTCATCTTTACAGGACAGCGCGAGCTCTTCTCGAAGCGTTTTAAGCTGGCTGGAAACTTTAGTGTCCAGCTTTTCTACTCTTGATTTTATGTCAGACAACGTACCGAGCGCGACAATCATCAAAACGAAAATTATAAATAGGATCAAAAATAATACGACTTCCATGTGTATACTCCTTGTTTATCAGCCAGCCCTAAAAACAATGTTTTCAGTATACCCCACAACAACGCAGCGTGTCCAACATTTTTGGGATGACTGACGTTGCCGGGGTGCGATTCAACTTTGTTGAATCAACACCTGAGGGAAGACGCAATTATAATAGGAATTTCACCTTACACATTCGTTTTCTTGCTTATTCTGAGATAATACCGTCGTCCGTATGCACAAGTTTTTGTGCTGAATAAACAGTGATACTCATGGGCGCAATTTTGTCTTTCAACAAACCAACCTTCGAGGTCAGCCGGAATTCAGCCTGCGGATCGACCTTCAGGTCCACTTGGTCTTTCTGCGACTTATCAAAGCTGTAGCGATAGAGTTCCGTCTTCCTGGCAAGGCCCGAGAAATCCAGCGATAGATCAAACGCATGTGGTGAATCATTGACGACGGCAACCGTAAGCATGCCTTTGGGACTTCGTACCGCCACGGCAAAAACACGCTGCCACTTATCTAGTTTGCCACCATCCACCCTGCAAACCAGAACATCGGAATTCTTGGCAATAAACCGCGTCAGCAAGCCCAGACCGAAGTAGGTGTTGGCGCGCGAGGTGAACGCCTTGAGCATTTTCTTCTCCTTGCGATCCCACGTTTCAATAAACTGCCACTGTCCATCGAGATCACCGCGATTGAGAAAACTCCAGCGGTTCAAACCATCCACGCCCGCGTTGATGCGCCGGACTAACAGTTCCGCATCCTTCAACACCGAATCGAAACTGGCCGGCCCCTCCTTGTCGCCACCCCAGCCGTTGGCCATGGTGCCAAACTCCGACAGGAAAAATGGTTTGCCTTCCTTATGGGCAAACGCAGACCAATCAGCAGCGTTTTTATCTGCCCACAGCATCTGGCCGTTCGATTTCCAGTCGAAGTTCTCATCGTAGGTATGAAAATCGTAGGCACCTAACAACCCGAGAAAATCAAACCGTTTCGGATCGCACGACGGAATCCCGCCGGCCATGTCCGGCCCGGAAATCGGAATCTTGATCCCGCGAACATCCAAAGCTTTACGCACGGCTTCAAACGCGGGCCTGAGCGGCATCGTCTTATTGGGCGGCATCTGCCACCATGACCAGTTAAATCCCGGTTCGTTGTTAATACAGATCCACTTGATGCAGGTATAATGCTTCGTCTTGACCAAGTGTTCCACCATCTTCGCGAGCCCCTCGGCGAAATCGTCCACCGACAGCGGCCCGCTGTGTACAAGCTTCACCGGGTCGTCGCGCCACTCAGGAAATGTATTCCACTTCACATTCCCCCACATCTGCTGGAGGAATACGTCCGACTTGTTCTTTTCACACCAGTCCAGAATACGATAGAGAATCCTCATCTCCGCATTATCCCAAATGAATTGGCCGCGTTCCGGCTCATACATGCGCTGTTCAAATTCCACGCGGTTCCAGTCCAGCCCCAGCCAGCGCGCATGCCGATCTATCTGCGCCCATGCCGCATCGTCTTCGGCAGGCGGATAACCGCCCCAGCCGCTGCCGCCATGTCCAATTGGAATCGGCTCTTCAATAGCATGCCACGACGCGCCTATTCCTCCGCGCATGCTGTTCGTCACCGTGGAGGTATCCACAGCGATATGCACATCGCACGATGTTATAGATGTTGCCTGTGCCTCCAGGGTTGCCGCAGAAATCATTTGGCCATCTGCAATAAACGTCAAACCAACCAGCAGCACAGTATGCTTCATGATCATATATCCTTTCAGCGAACCTGAGGGCCCGTCACGATCTGCACCGGCCCGAGCAGGCCCGATGGGTACAACTCCTTACCTGGATCAAACTGTTCCGCAAGCCAAGGCTTGAAAACATCGGAAGCACTGAAGGCTTCGGGCTCCTGCTTCTGCCCCACCAGCCGGTTATGCCAGGTGTTGACCACGTTCACGTGCAACACATTGACTCCTGGTTTAATCACATCGGTGACATCAACACGGTGGGGTGCTTTCCACAACCAACCAAGATTCTTTCCATTGAGCGTCACTTCGGCCAGCGATTCAACGCGACCAAGGTCGAGACAAATTTGAGATTTTGGATTAGTCATTTGCGATTTCTGAAAATCGAAGGTTTTCCGATAGCTGGCCGTACCGGAGAAATACTTCACAGTTGCATTGGCATGTTCGGTCCACGACTTAAGGTGCTCGAAGGGCACCGGCTCCGAGACACCCGGGAATGTCACCTGCCACGGCCCAGTCAGGATTTGTAGCGGCTGATACTCCACCCAATTTTTTGCTTTGTCCTGACGCTTGGCTTCTGGCTTCCGATTTTTTCCTCTAAACACCACGAACACCGAGCCGCGCGCTTCCAACCGCAGCGGCACAAGGGTGGACGTCGCGCCAACGTCGTACACTGCCAGCGACTCACGGATGCCGGTGTCCGGATACCACAACTCAGGCGCCCGTCCGATCACGCGGAAGGTGGGCGAGATATCCAGCGACTCGTCAGTCTGGTTGGAGAGAAAATAGAAGTCAGCGTCGGACGTCCTTCGATGGGTGAATAGGATTTTCTGGGGATCTACGTCCGCGAGGTCGGGAGACGTCTGACATTTCTCCAGCACTTTTTTCAGGTCGCCACCGGGAATCACCAACCCCTTGCCCCAGAGTTCGCCCGCCAGTGTCTCGAGCCGTTTATCGCACGCCGGGTAACCTTTCAGACTCGGCGAACGCACGGGCCGAGGTCCGTACACCGCCAAGCCCGCCTTCACGAAGGTCGCGATCTTCTCCAACATCTCGGGCGTCATCGTGTCCTGAGCCGGTAGTACCAGCAATTTGTAGCTCATCCCGCTCGCCAGGACTAGGCGCCCGTCCCTAACGGCAGCACGGGTCATGAGCACCTCGGAGTTGATATAATCAAAATCGTAGCCAGGAGGCAGTTCCGGTTTTCTGGCACCAAACGCACGGGGCGCGTCCTCGCCGATGAAATAGGCCACGTCCGCAACCTGTTGCCCCTGCTGGAGCAGGACCGAGCAGCGGCGCTGGTAATCAATCCATGACTTCGTAGCTTCAAACCAGGTGTTGTTTCGGTTGAATTCCGTGCCGAACCAACTGTTCATGCCGGGTTTTCGGTCATCACGGGGCTGGTGGATGTAAACGTGCAGGACATATTGATTGATGCCCTGGCAGTACGCCCAGTCGCCACGTTTCTTCAGACTCCACGGCGTACTGGTGTAACGCGGCCCGCCAGTGAAGGCCTCGGCAAACACCGGGTTTTTACCGTATGTATGTGCCACAGATGATGCAGGACGCAATTCCACGGACCCCAGAATGTGACCATTTCCTTCCCAGAACTCCCCGCTGACCTCGTCGCAACTCCCGCCATATTGCAGGAACTCGCCCGGGAACCCCCAGTGTCCGTAGTTCTCCAGCCACATCTTCAGCCCGACGGAATGGGCCAATTCGCTCAATCCACCCACGTAATCCCGCGAAATCCGGTCGGCAACCATCCGTCGCAAATCCCACAGGAAACGGTCAGATTGCAGGGCACTGCCGACGATACGTCCCGTCAGAACGGGAAGATACGGCATCGGATCATAACCATATCGCTTCTGGAAATCCGCCGACATGCCGTCCGTCCAGTTCTGGGGTCCCACCTCGTAACTGTCGGCGATGACGTGCTTCCATGACTTACGCTCCGCCGCAGGCAGGCGCGCCAGCATCTTTCCCACATACGCATCAAAGTGCGTCTTGAGCGCAGGGCGGCTCATCTTGTCCACCTCCAGACCTGTCGCTTGCGCCGGGGCCGGGCCATTCTTCATCCCAGTCGGTAGCAGGCCGGTGCGCAGGACGATCCAGTCGCTAGCTGGGACATCCCAGGTCAAGGTGCCGTCGGCAGCCATCTTCTTGCTGAGATTGAACACCTTGGCAGGATCAATCGCCAGGGCTGGAATCTCCGGTGCGGCCTGGAGGACCCAACGGTAGAAATCGAACGGCGGATGGAACCACTGGTTCATCTTCATCAGCGATTTTTCGGCCAAGCCCTCGACCCGCGCCGCGCCCGACAGGGCCACCTCGCCCAGTCCGCAGTCCACCGAGAAGTTTACTCGGAAAAAGGCGGCGGTTGTGGCGGGAAATGCAACGCAGATCGGGAAGAGGGGGATCGGCCCGATACTCTTATCGATGTTCCGGCGGTCAACGGCAAAAGTCCGCAGGGTACGATAGGCCACGCCGTCATCCGAGGCCTGCAGGGTGGCAGTGACTTCCTCGGTCTTATTCGTGGGAGTGAGGGTGAGGCTACGGGCGGTGAACGGTTTCGGCATGGCGAAGATGATACACTTCGGAGTCCGCGTGATGACGGCGCCCTGACTGACTGCCGTCTCGTCATCCTGAGCCGGTGAGGAAAAGGCCAGCACAGCGAGATCCTGGAAGTCCCCCTGAGGGGTGGGCAGTTTGCCCGAAAACGGCTGGGGTCCGTGGAGCCGGGTTTCCGGCAGGACGACATAGCGCATGGACTGCGACGGCTTGATCCAGGGGCCGCCCGACTGGCTCCATCCGGGGCAGTTGAACAGGCCTATATCCACGCCAAGACGCGTACCCTCCCTCATGGCGTGGTCGATGTTCTGCCACCATTCCTCCGACAACGCCTTGTCGCCACCGATAATGCCGATGTAGCCCTCGCCGATGCCGACGCGCTTCATCGCCTCCAGGTCCTTCGTGATGCCGTCCTTGGAGATCTCGCCATTCAGCCAATACCAGTAACAACGTGGCCGGGTCGCCTCCGGCGGATTCAGGAAGTCTTTCTCAAGGGAATCCGACGAGAACCAGCCGGCAAAAACCGGCGGGCTTAAACAGATAAGCCACCCAATGAACATAGCGGCTAAAACAACATATCTGGGGTTCTTTGTTTTTATAGGTTTCCAGTCCTTTCCACAAACGTCCGGAACGGCGAGGCAGGCAAGCCGGCGCGGTTATATAGATTAGTCCCTGAGGCAATTTTAAACCAGGCATAGCGTACAGCTGCAGGATTCGGCACCGCAGGCGAGGATACCACCACCGTATTGTTGCTGTCAATGCTGGCAGTGGCATTCGTAAAGACGTTATTGGTGCCGGCAATCTCAAACCAGGCGGGCGCGATGCCAGCCAGTTCCTGAACCGGACTCAAGCCGTTCTTCTGGCCTATCATCAAGCCGCCTTCTGCATAGTCAAAGGTCATGCGGATTTGACTGCCTTCGATCTTACTGTTCCTGAACATCGGTCCGCTGGGAACAACATCACGAAACCCATAATCCCGATTTAAAGCCCAGACGGCCAGCCGTGCACCGACATCCTGTTTGACTTTCGGATGGATATCTCCGGCGTTCTCACGTATATCCATGGTCACAGCCAGCCCCGTGTTTATCACAGTCTTCGACGTGATCAGTTGCGCCTCACAGACAGATCTGAAATCCCAATCACCGTACGGCCAACCAGCCGAAAAACTTGCCAGTTGAACAATATAAAAAGAGAAAGCCCCCTGCTGCCAGCGATTGCGCCAGTCCTGGATCAGGGTCGGCAACAACACGCGATACTGCTCGCCTCTATGGCAGTTTGACTCCCCTTGGTACCAGATGGCCCCCTTGATCGCAAATGGGATCAAGGGCGAGATCATGGCATTAAACAAACTCCCGGGGGCATCCGTGAGATTCACTTTACCCTGGTAATACCGCGCGATCTGAGAATTCGCGAACGTCTTCAACTCCGGTACTGCGTTCAAAGCCTCGCGGCTGGTCCACGCTTCCGCAATCGTGCCCGGGTTCGGGCTTTCCAGAATGCCGATCGGCACTTTTGTTTTCTGGAACACATCGCGCGCAAAGAAATAGGCGACGGCACTCCATTTGGAAACGGTGTTGGATGAACAAACAGTCCACGGCCGCGAAAGAGAAGCTTCTATATTCGGCGTTGTGGCCCCGGACAGATTCACCTTCAAGGAGCGAATCAATGGGTAATTGGCCCGCGCGATTTCCGTGGCCGAGTTGGTGACATAATTGACATCAACATGCATATTGGACTGCCCGGACGCCAGCCAGACATCGCCAACCAGAACATTAGTGCACACCCGGGTGATTGATCCCGGACCCGTGACCGTCAGTGTCTGCGGAATGGCATTCGCCACCATCGCATCGAGGCGTACCATCCATTTCCAGTCCCTGCCGGCCTTGACTGTCTTGCGTTGACCACCAAACTCGACCGTCACCTTTTCGCCCGATTCCGCCTCGCCCCAGACCGGTACCTTCCTGTCGCGTTGTAACACCATATTGTCCGTAAACACGGCGGCCAGAGATAATGGCGCCACCACACGGATAGTCCCGCTGACGGCCAGATCCGTCGTAATCCATTTCAAGCCGGGTTCCAAAACAGGGAGACTGATCGAGGCGAAAGCACCCGTGTAATCAGCGGCATCAAAGAGTTTAAAAGAGGCGCCTGCAACCAATGACGCATTCACATTGGTCACCACCAGAGTTCCGCCGTAGGTCAACACACTGCTCGTGCAAATCGAGACAGAAGATGTACTCAACTGCATAACCGTTGTGCCGTTCCCGCCAAGACTCAAAGTCGCGCCATTGAGGCTGGCGGAAGCGGGAATAACAAGAGTGCCATTCACAACCGTGATGGCGCCACCCATCACATTGGCTCCAGTCAACACCAGCGTGCCGGTTCCGATCTTCGCCAAATGTCCGCTTCCGCTGACGGAACCCGATACCGTCAGCGTGTGCGCGCCGAGCACATCAATACCGCAGTTGTTGGCAACCACAATGGTGCGTCTGTTGGCACCGCCATTGTCCAACGTAAAAGAAGCAGTAGCCTGCAAGGTCGTGTTGTTGAGGAAGAGATTTGTCGCCCCGGTCGCGACATCGCCAAGCCCGCTGTTGGCAGAGATGCTGAGCATGCCGCCATTTATAAAAGTCTGACCGGTGTAGGTATTTGTGCCGGAGAGAATCAAAGTGCCTGCGCCTGATTTAGTCAACGCCTGATTTCCGGTGATCGGCACGCTGATCGTCAAAGAGTCACGGCTGGTAGCCGTGCGCACCGCCAGTTCAGATGAAGGCGAGAGACTCGCTCCTGTTCCACCGCTGATTACAGAAGGGCCTCCGCCTGCCTTAAGAATGCCTCCATTAGCCAATGTGAGTTTTTGACCACCGTTGAGCGTGCACCCGGGGCCTTTGCCAACTAGTTTAAGCGTGTTGAACGTGATCGAATTTTGCGCCGCAGGCGTGCGGGTCAGCATGACA
>SESA01000265.1_pt1 | contig 36527 bp, 32 predicted proteins | sample 3171451 | NCBI WGS metagenome assembly SESA01 (sample SAMN06051862, study PRJNA518727) | freshwater metagenome | biome: subpolar coniferous forest; feature: holomictic lake; material: water; isolation source: holomictic Lake 227, 8 m depth | place: Canada: near Kenora, Ontario | collected...
GAGCCCCGTCACTCACCGGCACACTCTGCCCACCTTTCCCGCAGTATCCCGGGCTCATCTTACGGTTCTTACCGCAGAGTGCGATATTGTGCAGGGTTGTTAAGATATCTCCTGACAGGGAGACATCCCGCACCATACCTGTACATTCCCCGTTCTTCACAAGATACCCGTACTCTGCATTGAACTGGAAGACTCCCCGTCCCGGATCCACCTGACCCCCACGGGAGCCTTTGAGAAAGATGCCGTTTTTACATTCTTCAAAGATCTCGTGATCGGTGGCATCACCAGATTCAATAAAGGTGTTGCTCATCCGGACAAGCGGGGGTTCTCCGGCCATACCCCGTGCATGGCCCGCTATGCCATTACCTACTGCCGCCAGTGATTCGCGATTGTGGAGGAACGCATTGACGACCCCGTTTTTGATAATCTCGGTCCTGCGCACAGCCACACCTTCCGAATCTACAGGATCGAACCCGAACTCGGGAATGCCGGGGTCGTCAACAATCGTGAGCATATCGTTTCCAATCTTCTGCCCGGTTTTATCTTTTAAGACCGAGTTGCCTTCCTGAATCAGGTCACCTTCACTGGCATGACCAACTGCTTCATGGGCAAACACACCTGCGAGTTCCGGATCTAGTATCGCCTTTAACTTTCCACCATGTGCTAATTTAGCGTCAAGCAATGCCACTGCAATATCGGCAGCCTTTTTTCCGAGAGTCTGGTGGTGCCGGAGGTTGAACCCGTTGATAGAGTGTTCCCGTTCATACCCCATCTGGGTGTTGTCATTCCGTGAAGCAACCGCCAGCACATTGAATCCTGAACGGCACATCTCGTAGGCGTATTCATTTCCGGAGCTATCCAGAAATTCCACCTGCTCGACCCGCTCAATGTAATTTGCCCGGCGATTCACCACAGAGGGATGGATTGCACCCTTCTCAATCTCTGAAAGAATCGCCGATTTTTCCTCAATACTGACCGAACGGGGATCTTCTTTCATTGCTGGAACGGCAAGCACACCACGGGATACATCCCCGAGGTTCACCTGCTCCTGTGTTATTGCAGAAAGGGCGCTGGCTTTCTGTAACAGTTCGTCAAATTTCCTTCCAGAGCAGGGTTGGTAATTATCGATCTGGAGAATGCCCCAGCCGGTTTTGCTGATAACACGGAGCACTGCTTTGTTGAAAAAAGTGGTTCCTGCGGACTCAAAGATACCGTTATCTATGTCGATATGGGTAATTTGCCCGGTTACATGACGCAGATCATAATAGGTGATGCCGGGCATGTTTGTTCATGCCACCGGATTGTTGACAGTAGTTACCTCTGCAATCATTGCAGTTGAACGAAGCGCCATATTTTTGAGCTTGATTAAGAATCCTGCGGAGTTCTCCGGCACAAGGGCAACCTTGAGAACATCATCGATCGTGTCCACCGGTATAATGGTGACAAGGGGTTTGTACCGCTCTTCTATCAGTACGTCTCCCAGATTCATTCGTGGGATCAGAACCGTCTTGATGCCGGCCTTTACCGCAGCTTCGATCTTGTAGGTCACCCCGCCAATAGGAAGGACATCTCCACGTACAGAAAGAGAACCGGTCATTGCAACATCCTGACGAACGGGTATACCCTCGATCGCGCTTATTACAGCAGTGGCAATGGTTATAGACGCAGAATCTCCTTCCGCACCATACGTCCCGATAAACTGGATATGGATATCCATGTTCCTGACATCCTTACCCGTGAACTTTTTGATGAGCGCACTAACGTTCTTGAGTGATTGCTGTGCGATCGATTCCTCTTCTTTTAACCAGGATTCCTGTCGCCTGAGTGAGATACCTGTAGCGATAATCTGCCCAAACTCTTCTTGTGTATGAGTCACTTCTGCCATGATAGGAAGCACGGACCCCGCATCACTTCCCATTACCGCAAGTCCGTTCACACGACCAATGCGTGTTCCAGTAACTACCGTCATCTCGTACTCACGGAGGTGGCGGGTTACTTCTTCTGATACCTGATCTTCAATCGAGCGTGCGGTTTTCTTTGCCATGATTACGTGGACAGCTGTAGTGATCGTTGCACCCTCCTGCCGGGCAATGTCTCCTGCAACACGGATGAGCCCTCCCATATCACGCAGCTTGAGCGTTAGGTGTCCCTTGCGGTTCGAACGGCGCTTGGATTCACGGATAATTTCATCGATTGCACTCTGGTCGCAATGCGGGATCTTGCCGTCATTTTTCACTTCCTGCGCAATGAACCGGACATATTTCTCCCGGTTTTCAGGAGTGTCGTCCATGCTCTCTGCCATGTAGACTTCGTACCCGTACCCGCGGATACGGGAGCGGAGCGCCGGGTGCATACTCTGGATTGCATCGAGATTGCCAGCCGAAACCATCACGAACTTGCAGGGAACGGGTTCTGTCCGAACCATCGCACCACTCGACCGCTCGCTCTGGCCTGTGATAGGAAACTCTCCTTCCTGTAGTGCAGTGAGCAGGTTCTGCTGGGAATGCGGGTCCAATGTGTTGATCTCATCGATGAAGAGGACACCACCATTCGCGCGGTGTATCGCTCCTGCCTCAACCCGGTCATGAGACGGTGTTTCGAGCCCGCCGCTCTGGAAGGGGTCATGGCGTACATCACCTAACAGGGCTCCGGCATGAGTCCCTGTAGCATCAATAAAGGGAGCAATGCTCTTGGTATCATTCGAGACAAGGAGTTTGGGCACCATCGTCTCTTCCCGGGGCATGCTGGTGCGGAATGCTATGAAAATAAAAGCTACTGCGATAAGCCCCATGATGATCTGTCCGGTGATTATCGCATATCCCCCAATACCAATGATGGCAAGGAGGAGGAGCATGTTCCGGAACTGGATCTTTTTTCTGGCTTCTGCTTTGTGAGAGGCCACGATCTGTTTTCCCCGTCCTGCGGCAACCGTCCTGATCACCGGGTTGTTGTTGTCATCGGAGTTCGGGTAGACCATGATATCGATGAGTTCTTCTTTAGGCAACAACTCAGCCATCGCCTTTGCCAGCATCGATTTTCCGGTACCGGGGCTGCCGATCATCATGACGTGCCGTCTTTGGATAGCCGCCTTTTTGATCACTTCTACTGCATGCTCCTGGCCGATCACCTGATCGATCAGTTTTGCGGGAACTTCGATTGTTGATGTTGCTCCCGCAATTTCTGTGGATACCGCTTCGGGTGATGCGGGTGTTATTTCGTTCTGCTGCGGGGGGGTTTGCTCAGATATTTCCATTGCGGTTTTGACCTCTTTTAACCTTAAGATTTTCATATAATTTGTCCTATGATAGTTTAAGTACTTTCAGCTGGTCACACCGGTGACGGCGAAGCCACCCTTTGGAAATCCCTTAAGAATTGTTCTTTGTGAAAAAATACGAATACCTGATGCAGTATATTATCACCTATAAAACGTACAATAAGTGAGGAAATACTGCTCATCTGCGTTCAGGAAACGATATCATGAAAGTGATCTGCACTGAAAAATCCCAGATACTTGCCACACGCCTTGCAAAAGCGCTAAAGACCACGGTTGTAAATGTCAAATATTCCCGTTTTCCTGACGGCGAGTTGTATCTTGTTACAGGAGAACTTGACGATGAGACCATTATTGTCAGTAGTGTTGTAGACAATGATGCACTTGTCCAGCTGCTGCTCTTGATCGATGCCTGTGAGGGTTCAGATCTCCGGCTGGTAATACCCTATATGGGCTATGCGCGACAGGACAAACAATTCCGACAGGGAGAGCCATTAAGTGCCCGCGCGGTTGCCCGCGCGATAGGCAGGGACGTTTTTGAATGCATTACTGTTAATATCCATGAGCCGGATGTGCTCAGATTTTTTGGAGCTCCGTCCCGTAACATCTCTCTTGCCAGGGACATCGGCTCATATATCAAAACGCTCAATCTTAAAAACCCGCTCATCCTTGCTCCTGACGATGGGGCTCTGGCATTCGCCGGACAGGTAGCATCCGCCGGGGGATGGGAGTACGATCATCTGGAAAAGACCCGGCTGAGCGGAGAACAGGTGACCATAGCCCCCAAGGCATTGTCAGCTGCATCACGTCCGGTAGTCATAGTAGATGATATCATCTCAACCGGAGGCACGATCGCTACTGCGGCCGGGATGCTCTACGCGCAGGGTGCAACGGATGTATTTGCTGCTTGCGTGCACGGGGTGCTCACCGGGGGTGCCTATGTACGGCTGGTTGAAGCGGGAGTCCGGGATGTTATCTGCAGCGATACGATCGAGCGCGGGTGCAGCAGGGTATCTGCCGCAGACCAGATCGCCCATACACTACAAACATGTACCAACCGTTGATCGGGCGCAGACTATTGGATTTTCACGCCCCTCCATCCCAGTTCCGGACAACCTTATGAAATCCATTCTCGATGCCAGTGTTTTTTTCTCAGAATGTCCTATCGAAGGGGAGTTATTTACCACACCCTCCGTCTGTGATGAACTAAAAGATATCCGCTCGAAGGGTAAATTTGAGATGTTGTGCGCTGAAGGACTCCGGGTGATATCACCGGGGCCGGAGAGCACCGATCAAGTGAGGGCTGCTGCAAAAAAAACCAGGGATGCAGGAGTGATCTCTGATACCGATTGCGAGCTGCTGGCAATAGCACTTGAGATGGACGCGGTCCTCTACACCGATGATTTTGCCATCCAGAATGTTGCCAGTGTTCTTGGGGTACAGATACATCCCATCCTCCAGCGGAGGGCAAAGCGAATCCACTGGAAATACCGGTGCACCGGTTGTGGCCGGTACTTTGATCATGATGGGGAATGCCTCATCTGCGGCTCAGCAATAAAAAGAAAACTTAAATAGATTCCGGCGAACCTCTCTGCTATGTCTTCCCTTGACGATCTGATTAGCAGAGCCAAGATGCTTCTTGGCGAGGGGCACAGTCCGGGTCAGATTGCAGATGAGCTCTCCTTGTCCATGGAAACTGTGACATGGCTTTTAACCCAGGCAAAAGGAACAACCGCCCCAAAAGATGTTCATATTGACTGGTCAGCAGTCTCCAGCCAGGCACCCCTTCTTGAAGAGACGGCACTGATGCTGCTTAAGCGATATTACCAGGACCCGGACTCAGAGTGCATCTCATCTCCAGCTGCTGAGGTTGTCGTGGGTATCGCCCTATCCGGCATCCCGCTTGCAACCATCATCGCGGTCCAGGAAGCTGCGCAGCTCTCGATCTACCACCCGGCAAAGCAGAACCAGAGCGAAAAGCCAATGGGATCGATCAGCGGGAACTTTGCTACGGTCGGAGGTAAGCGGTGCGTAATCGTCGATGATGTGATCACTTCAGGAAAAACCATGCATGAAGTGGTGAAATATTTAAAAAAGCACAATGCAGTGCCGGTTGCAATATGGGTGATATTTGATAAGCGCGGCATCCGGGATGTTGAGGGTGTACCTGTCTATTCGCTCTTCAAAATATCCCGTATCGACTAATCCCTTTCTTTTTTCAGAACGGTTCTCAAAAAATATATATAGAAGTCCAATCCCACCTTTTACATCATCGGAGTATCCATTATGCTATCTGGACAGCCAATTATCATTCTAAAAGAAAATGTAGAGCGTAATCGCGGCAAAGAAGCCCAGCGCTCGAATATTACAGCAGCAAAGGCAATAGCCGGAGCCGTCAGGACAACCCTTGGCCCACGGGGAATGGACAAGATGCTTGTCGGTTCCACAGGCGATATCGTGATCACCAATGACGGCGCGACAATCTTAGGAGAGATCGCCGTTCAGCACCCCGGTGCAAAAATGGTTATTGAAGTCGCTATGACTCAGGACGATGAAGTCGGAGACGGTACCACCACCGCAGTCATCCTTGTTGGCGCACTGATGGAGCAGGCAGAAACCATGCTCGAACAGGGCATTCACCCGACCGTCATTGCAGAAGGGTACCGCCTCGGCATGAACAAATCGCTTGAGATTCTCAACAGCCTCTCCCACAAGGTCGATCCGACTGACCGAAAGACCCTCTTAAAGATTGCAGACACTGCAATCACCGGCAAATCGATCGAGTGCGTGAAAGAGAAGCTCGATGCGATCATCGTTGATGCAGTCATGGCAGTAGCCGAGAAGACCGGCACGAAATATGTTGTCGACGAAGATGACGTGATGATCAAGAAGCAGAAAGGCAAGTCAATGGACGATGCTGAACTGATCCGTGGCGTAGTCATTGACAAGATCCGTGTCCACGATGGTATGCCCCGCAAGATCACAAAGGCAAAGGTTGCCATGCTCGCCACCCCATTAGAAATCACAAAGACGCAGGTCAAGGCAAAGATCAAGATCTCAAGTGCCGACCAGATCGCTGCATTCAGCGAGCAGGAGAGAGAGACGTTAAAGAAACTTTCAGATGCGATTGTTGACAGCGGTGCAAACGTCTTACTCTGCCAGAAAGGCATAGCAGATTCGGTCCAGTTCTACCTTGCAAAGAGCGGCATTCTTGCCATCGAAGATATCCCTGAAGCGGACATGAAATATGCAGCACGGGCACTGCATGCAACCATCCTTAACAAGGCTGAATCCTTAACCTCAAAAGATCTCGGCATTGCTGAGCTTGTTGAAGAAGACAATGACGTAAACCTCACCAGGATCTCCGGTTGCAAAAACCCCAAGACAATCACAATCTTACTCAGGGGTACAAGCGATTACATACTTGACGAACTTGAGCGCGCAGTGGTCGATGGGACCCGCGTGGTTATGGACGCAATGGAAGACGGCACGTACGTAGTCGGTGGCGGGGCAGTCGAGACTGAACTGCTCATGAAGGTCCGGGACTATGCAGCAACCATGGGCGGCAGGGTTCAGATTGCGATCGAAGCCTATGCAGCAGCATTCGAATGCATTCCCCGCGCGCTTGCCGAGAACTCGGGTTTCAACCCAATCGATAAACTTGTTGAGCTCAAGAATGTCCATTCCAAGGGCAAGAAGAATGCAGGGCTCAATGTCTATAACGGCAAGATTGTTGATATGCTCGCAGATGGGGTTATTGAGCCGCTCAGGTCAAAGCGCCAGTCAATCCAGAGCGCATCTGAAACTGCCGTCATGCTCATCCGTGTGGATGACATGATGATCACCCAGTCAAGACCGGGCGCCATGCCACCGGGCATGATGTAATTCCCATTTCCCCCAATAATTTTTCCTGCACTTTTTTGGTTTCCTGCACTGCTTTTATAAAAACGCACACTACATGAGAGGCCGTTTTTTGCATTGTACCGGCAATCGTCTGTTGCTGCACCGGGAAGCAGAACAAAAAAAACCTTACTTTCAGATAACTATTAGAACAATTGATAGAAAAATAAAGAGAACCGTGTGCCGAGGTAGTCTAGCCCGGGAAGGCGGTAGCCTCGAAAGCTACTGGCGCTTTCGCGCCTCGGGAGTTCAAATCTCCCCCTCGGCGTCTTCTAAGCAGGAGGTTTTTAAAATCTCCTCTCTTTTACAAAGTCATATTTCCGGTACGCAGATCTTTTTTGCAATCACCAGAATTCTCCGGTTCCGGTTTTTTAGGGAGGCTCTAAAAAAATGGACCAGAATTATGAAATTTCAGTGTCCGTTTTACTCAGGAAGAGAATTTATTCGGAAATATCTAAAAATAACCATTATTTGGGGTTATTTGCCGAAAAAATCAGATTCAATCAATATTTGGAGCATAGCAAATTAGGCAGGATTAAATACAAGATATTCCCATTATGGTGTATACGGGACCTTGTACAAGTATAAATACGGCCCCTAAAAACTGAGTAAAAGAATTGCCGGCACAGGCAAAAAAGGTGAACCCACATGATCCGGATCAAGCAGAACAAACCGCAGATATCGCCCGAAACGAAATCCTTTCGCACTATCCGCAGGTTGAACCTCAACCGGACATACACCCCGTTAAAGATCGGGGCGATAGTCGGATACATTATTTTAGGAATGCTGTCTGCATCCACATCCATGTTTGGCATTCTTATGGGTGCAGTGCTCCGCGTTATCGGGTTGTAATTCCCCTGCATAAATTTTCTTTTTTTTCGCAGCGTTTCAATCGGTTGTTACCAATACGCAAGTATACCGAGCGCCCCGTGAACCAGAGCAAGGAAAATGGCAACTGCCGCACACCGCGAATGCCATTCGAACGGTACTATTCCTATCCCTTTTGAGTTCAGCACGGCGATCGCTGCTGTGATGATGAACGCAAAAAGGGTCAGCACTCCAAGGTAAAGGATGAGGGGCTTTCCAAAAATAAGCGCATAGCTGATATCCTGGAACATGATCACACCACAATAACTGTCCCGGTCAGGGTCGTATGTATCATATCACCATAATCATAGGACCCCGGCTCAGTAAAAATCCTGCTCCATCCCTGTCCCGCAGAGAGGAGGGGTGAATTTTCAAAATTTACCAGCGCAATCCTGTGTATTGGATTATACAATTGCGGATCAGCGGTGGAGTCCTCGTTCACCCACCGGACAGTTGATCCTACCGGAACCGTAATTCTTGCCGGATCAAATCCCTTTCTACTGATCCGGATGGTATTAGCAGATACCGAGTTCTGGATAGTCGGGGACACAGAACCGGTTGTCAGGATTGCATGGGGTGTAACAACAACCGTTGCCAGCTTGGGGGTTGTTACAGAATTAGGTACCGTAGTTGTTGCAGGAGTTATTGCAGCTTGTGCTGGTGCGGGCTGGGTACAACCACAGACCAGCATCATGAGCACAGCAACGGTGAAAATCACTACACTTTTGTTCATAATGAGATCTCAAGCTTCCCATAATAAAATCATGCCCTGAACCACATTCGCAGAAACGGTAGTTTCCTACATAGAAAAGTTTCACCGGCAGACTCAGTGTACCTGCTGTGGTGCTGGCAGAGGAACGGAAAGAACGGTCACAGTCATCTCCCTAAAAGATTCCATGAACTCTTCCACATGATAGTGATCGGAAAGGGCCATCTCGCGAAAAGGGAGTTCTGGAAGAGCCCGGGCAAATTTCCATCCCTCGTGGGGAGGGAGGGGGAGCAGGTGACCAATCTCTTCTGGTCCCATTCCCTGAACCTCCCGCACCGCAGTTGCCACTCGTTCTACGGCCCCCTCTTTTCCTGCGCGAAGGATCCTGATCACAAAATCATTGTACCGTACCTGTGCCTTACTCCCCAGCTGTTTCTGGAGCAGCAGGGTGAAGAGCCGGTTGAAACGGCTACCATTTAAGGAATATACGGTAACCATAACACCCCTCTCACCCTTATGCTCGCGGATATACAAACCGGTTGAACCGACACCCTCCGGAATGCGGTTGAGAGCAGTGCGGAGTGTCTCTTTGTCAACATCTGTGAGCGGGAGCACAGACTCTCCACGGGCACGCATCATCTGCACCTGCCGGCAGACAAGCGGGGAGTACCCACTCTCGCCACCGGTCCAGAAAATTCCCGATGTTGCGGAACTGGAAGGCACAACGACCACAAGATTATGCCCCTCATCGCACTTGACCATCGACCAGCCCTGCCCTCCGAGCGAGATCTCACCATCATTCTGGCTGTTGACAAACCGGGCGTCGAGCTTGCCCACCACTTCACCATCAGGAGTGACGGCCCGGTACTCTCCCCCGCCGCTGATCACCGAGTAGAGATCTTTAAAGTTCGAGCGCCCGAACTCCCGTTCCGCAGTCTCGCCCGGCATCACCATCTCGCCATCGGGAGTCAGGTATCCCTGCTCGATGAGATACGTAATAATCCGGTCCAGCATCTCCGGTCTGATATTGGTAAAGGCCGGATGCGAGAGCACCGATGTCATCAGCTGCCGCCGGCTGGCCCGGGCATGCCGGAACAGGTACAGGAAAATCTGCTGGACAAGAACATTATACGGTTTTTTTAACGGTGTTAAAGGCTCTACTTCCCCTTTCATTGCGCATTCAATGATAGCCACACTGCAGAGGAGTTCGCAGGGATCTTTTAAGAGCCATGCCACGTACGCTGCTTTGTCGCGCCGTCCGCTCCGCCCCAGCCGCTGGAGAAAAGACGAGACCGAGTTGGGGGGACCGACCTGCACCACCACATCGAGATCCCCTATATCGATGCCCAGCTCCAGTGTGCTCGTGCAGATGATGCAGGCGCCATCCTGCGATGAGAACGCCTCTTCTGACTCTTTCCGGGTTGCGAGCGAGAGGGAGGAGTGGTGGATGTGGAGGTTCCGGATCCTGCCTGATGCTGATCTCATCAGTTTTTCTGCAATGCTCCGGCTGTTGACGAACACCAGCGCTTTTCTCCCGGCAACAATCCTGACCATCGCATCGATCCGCTTCTCCTCGTCTTCTTCTACAATGAACTGGAACTGCTTATCTCTGGGTGGCGCAGGGACAGCGACCAGCTCGCTCCCGTGCCGCTCATCCGACATCCAGCGCAGTACCTCTTCAGGGTTTCCCGTGGTTGCCGAGAGACCTATGCGCTGTATGGGACGTATTGTGATCCGATCAAGCTGGCTGAGCAGCACTTTGAGCTGCACCCCGCGTTCCGATTCCACAAACGCGTGAAGTTCATCGATGATAACCGTGCGAATGCGCCTTAGATCGGTGATGAGTTTCTTCTCCTGCAAAAGCACCTCAAGGGATTCGGGCGTAATCATCAGGAAATGTGGGGGTTCACCATCCTTCCATCCGCGATCTCCTTTTGGCACATCCCCATGCCATTTCATCACGGTGAGCGAGGTGGGAACACAAAATTCCCTGAAGCGATCCTCCTGGTCATTGATCAAGGCTTTAAGAGGTGAGATGTAGAGGCACGCCACACCCATCCTGCCATTTTTTAAAATATCGTCCATCACCGGTATGAGAGCGGCTTCTGACTTGCCCCCGGCCGTTGGTGCAATTACAAGCACATCCTTTCCTGCGGCAACTGCGGTATACGCACGCTCCTGCACCTCGCGGAGCTCCTTCCAGTCCAGTCGCTGGGCAAGCACCTGCTGGAGGGATTCGTGCAGGTTGATAAATGCCGATGACATAATTCGGTACAGCGTTTTGCTTTGCGCAATATGGTCTTTCCGGCCATTACCGTTCACAAGAGACCGGAATTGTGCATCAAAGGCCGGTTAACAATATATAAATACTACACTATCCAGAGTTAATTCTGGTAGACAATGAAATCACCATGGGTTTGTCAAATACGTTTCTCATCGAGCCCATGCTACGCATTCTCCTTTAGATAGGGAACCGGGCTGTTTACCCGGTTCCCATTGTATTGTCGTGATGAAGAGTTTACCAGAGGTTTTGTATGCTTTTTGGAATCCCTGACCCGCAGATATTGATCGGCTATGGACTGGCCATTGGTTTAGCCTTGGCGTGTATTGTGTACGGATTGATGAACTGGAACAAAGAGGGCAGCGAAGATGGCAGTTAACCCGATCACTATGGCCGCGCTGGTCCTGATCTACCTTGCAGCAACGCTCATCATCGGCTACATTGGGTACAAAAAGACAAAGACATCCGAGGATTACCTTGTTGCCGGCCGCGACAGTCACCCGGTGATCATCGCGCTTTCGTACGGTGCCACGTTCATCTCCACGTCCGCCATCATCGGGTTTGGCGGGTCGGCGGCAAGCATGGGAATGGGACTCATCTGGCTTACGGTCTTGAACATCGGTCTTGGCATCCTCCTTGCCTTTGTCATGTTCGGAAAGAAGACCAGAGAGATCGGCCAGCGTCTTTCTGCAGTCACGTTTCCTGACCTGATGTGCAAAATCTACAAGTCCCCGCTCCTGCAGTACATAGCAGGGTTCATCATTGTCGTATCAATGCCGCTCTACACTGCCGCAATCCTGATCGGAGGGGCACGGTTCATTGAGCCTACGCTCGGTATTCCCTACACCTCGTCGTTGATCCTGTTTGCCATTATCACCGCAGTCTACGTGGTGTTCGGGGGGTTGATTGCCGTGATGTACACGGATGCATTCCAGGGCACGATCATGCTAATCGGGATGGTCGTCCTTCTCGCTCTCACGCTCGTAGTAGTAGGCGGGTTTACGGCAGGTTCTGCAGCACTTACGAATATGGCACACCTTGTCCCAAAAGCGCTCGCAGACCAGGGAATGACCGGCTGGACATCCATGCCCGTGTTCGGATCCCCGATGTGGTTCACCCTTGTCACTACGATTGTGATGGGGGTGGGTATCGGGGTGCTCGCCCAGCCCCAGCTGGTCGTACGGTTCATGACGGCAAAGAATGACAGGGCCCTGAACCGGGCAGTGCTCATTGGCGGACCGTTCATCCTGATGATGACCGGTGTTGCGTTCACAGTAGGAGCGCTTTCCAATGTATACTTCTACAATACCACAGGCAAGATCGCTCTGGATGCTGCAGGAGGAAATGTCGATGCCATTATACCGCTCTTCATCAACGGGTCTATGCCGGATATATTTGTGATCGTCTTTATGCTCACCCTGCTTGCAGCTGCGATGTCTACACTCAGCGCGCTCTACCACGCGATGGGCACGGCTCTCGTCTGCGATCTCTGGGGCCGTGGTAAAGCGTGTGCGCTCTCGATGCGGGCACACCAGTACGGCATCGTACTGATGATGGTAGTCTCCACAATTCTTGCCTTTATGTTGCCAATCAGCATAATTGCCCGGGCCACCGCGATGTTCATGGGTCTATGCGCCTGCGCCTTCCTGCCGGCGTTCGCTGTCGGGGTCTATGCAAAAGAACCATCGACCAAGGCGGCGCTCTGCAGCATGGTGACCGGTGCAGTGATCTGGTTCCTCTGGACTGCGTTCTTCCATGCAGCAGAAGCAAAACCTCTCGGTATCTGCCAGGCAATTTTTGGGAAGGTCACGCTGCTCGGATCCCCGTGGACTGCAGTAGACCCGCTCGTGATTGCGCTCCCCATCTCACTCGTAGTCATGGTGCTCATGCAATGGCAGTCCGGCAGGCAGCAGCCGTCAGCTGTTGCCACATAATTTCCTGGTAAAGGGATTTTTCCCCTCTGATCAGGAGAAACTTTTTTTGTCCAGCGAGACGAGTGATAATCATGGAACTCGCGCAGAACAAATGCACCACCTACCGGGCGGGATCACCCCCCGTAACCCGAAAGGAGACCATGGATCTTCTGGCACAGGTACCCGGCTGGTCGCTTGATGATGGTCACCTGGCGCGGACGTTCGAACTTGAGAGCGCAGATGCATGCATCAAATTTTTTTCAGAGGTTATGGATCTCGCAAACCAGGAAGGCCATTTCCCGGATATTTCCTTAAAAGAGTCGCGATTTTTTGAAGTCCAGTTCTATACCTACCCTGCCGGCGGTCTGACCCTGAACGATTTTATCATGGCTGCAAAACTCAACGCAAAGGGAGAGACGCAGTAACTTTTTTTTGGATTTTTACCACATGTGTCCGGTATTGCCCCTGTAGGCGGTGCCCGTGGTATATCGTGAGAATTTTTTATAAGGGCAGGGCGAAATGCACCTCCCTTTTTCCTTTGCTTTGGTTTTTTTAAATATAATTGATACCGTATCTCTTTCTTTTATTTCGGGGAAGTCCTGACCAGATTAACACGTTCAAGCGCAAGTGCCATCTGGTTGGCAAACGCATTGAGGATACGTTCCTGTTCATGGGTGATGATGCCATCAGACTCATCGGGTTTCACACCCAGGATCCCAAGGACACCTGCCGAACATTTTAGCGGAATATACCTGAGCCGGGACCCATGGAGGGTGTCGGTATCATAACCGGCAACAGCACCATGCTGGAATGCCCAGGTCGCAACAGCGATGTCGTCTGCGTTCAGGACAAGCCCCTTACCGGAAGGGAGAGGAATGAGTCTATCTTCATCCGAAAGAAGAACAACACTTTCCCACTGGAAGATTTCCCTGATATGCCGGGTAACTGCGGCAATGATCGAATCCGCATCCGCAGCAACAGCGAGGTCCTGCGAAAGCGCATAAAGTGTCCCGGTCTCCGTCTCCCGTGCCTGTGCGGCATACGCATGCTCGCGTGCCCGGGTTACGAGAAGGCTGATCAAGGCACCGACAATAATCATACCCGCAAACGTGATGAGGTATTCGGAATCGGTCACCCTGAATGTCAGATAAGGAGGAATAAAAAAGAAATCAAAGGCCAGAACTCCGATAATGGCAGTAAAGATTGCCGGCCGTAGTCCTCTCCTGAATGCGATGACAACAACCGCTAGGAGATATAGCATGGCGAGATTTGTCGGGGATATGAACGACTTGATCAGCCAACCGATGATGGTGATGACAGCGACAAGTGCAATGCATGCGAGGTAATCCTTTGGGGGGGTTACCGGGAGCAGAAGATCCAAATCGACGATTTTTTGTTGGTTATGCTCATCGCTGCTGATAACGTAGACATCGATGTTACCACTGTCGTGGATCAGTTGATCGACTACAGATCCAAAGACATACTCCTGCCATCGCGGGCGAAGTGTTTTTCCTATGACGATGCGGGTAATATTGTGCCGTCGTGCATAATCAATTACTGTTGATGCAATGTTAAGTCCGAACTGGGTGACGATAATAGCTCCCAGTTTCTCTGCAAGTTGCAGGGTCCGCGTCAGTTGTTCCTTGGCTTCTTTTGTGAGCCGGTGGTGAGCCGGGGTTTCAATGTAGATCGCAGTCCATTGGGCACCCATACGGTCGGCCTGCCTACGGGCGGTCCTTACCAGTCGCTCGGATAACGGACTCGGGCCAACAGAAACCAGAATATGTTCTCCTGCAGCCCACGGGCCCGGAATCGCGCGGGTCTGCATATAGGCAAGCATCTGTTCATCAACCCGCTCTGCGGCACGTCGGAGCGTAAGTTCACGCAGTGCATAGAGATTTCCTTCGTTGAAGAACTGTTCGATCGCACGTGCGGCCATATCGGGGACGTAAACTTTCCCGTCCCGCAACCGCTGGAGAAGTTCCGGGGGTGCAAGATCGACTACCTCGATCTCTGCTGCTTCATCGATCACCCGGTCGGGAACTGTTTCACGCACGAGCACCCCGGTAATCTGGGCAACAACATCATTGAGACTCTCGATGTGCTGGACATTTAACGTAGTATAGACATCGATCCCGGAATCGAGCAGTTCCTCGACATCCTGGTAGCGTTTGGCATGCCGGGAACCTGAAACATTGGTATGAGCGAGTTCATCGACCAGAACGAGCGATGGCCGGTGACAAAGGGTTGTATCGAGGTCATACTCCGGAAGCGTGACTCCACGGTACTCCATCTGTTTACGGGGGATTATGGTGAGCCCTTCAAGCAGCGCTTCGGTCTCCGGTCTGCCATGGGTTTCGACATACCCGGCTTGTACGTCAATCCCTTCGGAACGCCGGAGGTGTGCTGCCTTGAGCATCTCGTAGGTCTTTCCGACACCGGCAATATATCCAAGGAAGATTTTCAGTTTTCCCCGGTGCTTCCGCCGTTCCTCACCCTGCACGCGGGCGAGGAGGAGATCGGGATCGGGACGACATTCAGGAGCGACAACCATGGAACCTCATCACACCATACCCATCAGTACGAGTACCATATCAATAATCTTTATGCCGATAAATGGCGCAATCAGCCCACCGACCCCATAAATTGCGATGTTATTCCGAAGGGCAACTTCTGCTGTCATCGGGCGATAGGTCACGCCCCGGAGCGCAAGCGGGATAAGGGCGACGATGATCAGTGCATTGAAGATCACGGCAGACAGGATCGCGTTGTGTAGGCCCAGAATATTCAGGGCAGAAAGTGCGGGATATATGGTGATAAAGGCAGCAGGGATGATTACGAAATATTTTGCAAGATCGTTTGCAATCGAGAACGTTGTGAGTGCCCCCCGGGTCATGAGGAGTTGTTTTCCGATCTCGACAATCTCGATCAGTTTTGTCGGGTTGCTGTCGAGATCGATCATGTTCGCTGCTTCCCGTGCAGGTTGCGTCCCGGTATTCATGGCGACAGCGACATCAGCCTGTGCAAGGGCAGGGGCATCGTTGGTCCCGTCTCCTGTCATGGCCACCATGCGCCCGCCGGTCTGGTACTCGCGGATGAGGTTGAGCTTGCTCTCCGGCGTTGCTTCTGCGAGGAAATCGTCAACACCCGCCTCTGCCGCAATGGTTGCTGCCGTAAGCCGGTTGTCCCCAGTGATCATGACCGTTTTGATGCCCATCTTCCGGAGCTGGGCAAATCGCTCCTTAATTCCACCTTTCACGATATCCTTTAAATGAACGACACCCAGCGCTTTTCCGTTCTTCGTGACGACAAGGGGTGTCCCTCCGGCCAGGGAGATCGTCTCAACTTCCTTTATGAGTGCTTCTGACACGGGATTGCTGTTCGTCGCGATATACTTAAACATCGCGTCTGCGGCGCCCTTTCGGATATGATCATCGCCCACATCGACACCGCTCATCCGGGTCTGGCTCGAAAATGGGACGAACAGCATCCCGGTACCGGACTCCGTAGCTCCCACGCTCCTGCCGCGAAGCCCGTATTTCTCTTTTGCAAGGACAACGATGCTGCGGCCTTCGGGTGTTTCATCGGCAAGCGACGCGAGCTGTGCGGTCTCAACCAGCACCATGATATCCGTCCCGTCGACCGGGATCAAGTCAACCGCTTGTCGGTTGCCAAGCGTGATCGTGCCGGTCTTGTCGAGCAGGAGGACATCTACGTCCCCCGCTGCCTCGATTGCCCTGCCCGAGGTCGTGATCACATTGCGGCGGATAAGCCGGTCCATCCCGGCGATACCAATGGCGCTGAGCAGGCCACCGATTGTCGTAGGTGCGAGGCAGACAAGCAGTGCGACAAGGACCGTGATCGTGACCGGGATGCCGGAACCTGCGGCCTGTACGCTGTAAACCGAGAACGCCCAGAGCGTTGCACAGACTACAAGAAATACTGCAGTCAGACCGATAAGCAGGATGTTCAGTGCAACCTCGTTTGGGGTCTTCTGCCGCTTTGCTCCTTCCACGAGACTGATCATGTGGTCGAGGAAACCCTCGCCGGCATTGGCGCTCACCCGTATAATGAGCCAGTCCGAGAGGATGGCCGTACCCCCGGTAACAGCGCTCCGGTCCCCGCCGGATTCCCGTATAACCGGTGCACTTTCTCCCGTGATCGCACTCTCGTTTACTGATGCGATACCTTCGATCACTTCCCCGTCAACCGGGATAGTATCTCCGGCTTTTACATAGAAAAGATCGGTCTTATGCAGGGTTGCAGAGGAAGCTTCGAGGTAATCGGAGGGTACTGGTTCCCTGCCTTTTACGATCTCGTACCCGAGATACAGCTTCTTTGCCATCGTGTCCTGCCGCATCTTCCGCAGTGACTCTGCCTGTGCCTTTCCCCGTCCTTCCGCGAGTGCCTCGGCAAAGTTCGCAAAGAGAACGGTGAACCAGAGCCATGCAGATATCGCACCGATGAACCCGGCGGGGGCTTCACCGTTGCCAGTCAGCGCCTGGAGCCAGAGCAGGGTCGTTAAGGCACTGCCGGCTTCGACTACGAACATGACCGGGTTCCGGATCATCAGGCGCGGATCGAGCTTCATGATGGCATCGATGACCGCCCGCTGGTAGATGGCCGGCATAAGTGTACGGGTGTTCCGGATTCCGAAGGTTTCCGGCATGGATCACACACCTCCACCGAGCATGATCTGTTCGACCAGGGGGCCAAGGGCAAGAGCCGGCAGGAAACTCAGTGCCCCGATAATGACCACAACAAAGACCAGCCATATGATGAAGAGCGGGCGGTGGTCTGACAGCGTTCCCTCGCCCGAAGGAACGATCTTCTTTACTACCAGTGAACCGGCAAGGGCAAGCGTGAGAATTGCAATACCGAACCGTCCGATGAACATGCAGACAGCGGTCGCGAGGTTGTAGAACACACTGTTGGCAGACAGCCCGGCAAAAGCGCTGCCGTTGTTCTGCGATGCTGAGGTGAAGGCATACAGAATCTCCGAGAAACCATGGGGGCCCGGGTTGAGTATTGCTGTTTTTCCCGGTTCTACAAGAACCGCGACCGCAGTACCGATGAGGATTAAGAAGATCGGTATGAGGATGATAATGGTGGCAATGGCCATTTCCTGTGGCTCGATCTTCTTGCCAAGATATTCCGGTGTCCGGCCAACCATCAGCCCGGCAATGAACATCGCGATGATCAAAAAGACGATCATGCCGTAAAGGCCAGAACCGATACCGCCGTAGACCACCTCCCCGAACTGCATCATGAGCAGCTGGACAAAACCCCCGAGAGGGGTGAAGGAATCGTGCATTGAATTGACCGCTCCACAGGATGCCGCCGTAGTAACCACTGAGAAGAGCGCGGAGGGCATGATACCGAACCGCACTTCCTTGCCTTCCATGTTGCCGCCCGGCTGGAATTCGGTTATGGTCTGGTCGATTCCCATGCCGGTAAATGTGGGGTTGCTCCCGAGTTCCGCCCAGATGGCAATACCAAGGAGCGGCAGGAAGATAAGGGTCATTGCAATCAGGATACTGACCCCTTTCCTCCCGGCCCCGACCATCCGACCGAAGGAATAACAGAGCGCTGCCGGGATCAGGAGGATCGCTATGATTTCGATGAAGTTGGCAAACGGCGTGGGATTCTCAAACGGGTGAGCCGAGTTCGTGTTGAAGAACCCACCCCCGTTGACCCCAAGCTGTTTGATCGCGATCTGGGATGCAGCGGGACCGAGCGGGATGGTCTGGGTAGTGACCAGGGCACCGCTCGCATCCGTTACGGGATCAAGAAGTGGCACGGTGACCGGCCCGCCAAGTGTCTGGACGGTCCCCTGCGAGACGAGAATTAGCGCGATGATGATGCTGATCGGCAGAAGGATCATCACGCTCCTTATGAGCAGTACCCAGAAGTTTCCAATCGTGGATGCAGACCTCCTAGAGAGGCCGTATGCGAGCCCGATGAGGACTGCGAGGCCAGTTGCCGCCGACGTGAAGTTCTGGACGCACAGGCCAACCATCTGGGTGAGGTAACTGACACCGGTCTCCCCGGCATAGGCCTGCCAGTTGGTGTTGGAAACGAAACTGACCGCAGTATTGAGGGCGAGATCCCATGAGGGCGATCCCACTCCTGCGGGATTGAGCGGGAGGACGGGCTGGGCCAGCTGGAGCACGAAGAGGAAGACGATCCCGACGAGCGAGAATACCATCATCGCGATGGCAAAGGTCTTCCAGTCCATCTCGTCATCAGCCCTTACCTGCGACCATGTGAGGAGCCGGTGTTCGAGAGGTCCGGTTACCGGTGAGAGAAAATGAGGTTCCCCTTTGAGAACCTTCACCATGAATCTCCCCAGCGGGACGACAGTCATTATAAATACACCTATGAAGAGGATCAGTACAATCCAGTCCGGAATCCGCAACACTGAACCGTCCGAAGGGACAGGAACCGCCAGTGCCGGAGATGATGGGACGATATGGGTGGTGCTCATGTCATCAAGAGCGAAATTGAGCTTCAGGACATTCACCCGGGGTTCACCAAAGATCCCGAACTGCCGTGGTTCGATATGGCTGGTGACGAGCGCTTTTACATCCGTCTCGCTCATGTGCCGCTCACTGGCGATCCGGTGGATCTGGTAGTATGCAGCAGCAACACTGATGTCCGGGTCAAGCCCGCTTCCCGAAGTAGTGACGAGATCGACCGGGATCGGAAGCGTGTTGGCCGGATCCACTGCATGAAAGGCATCCACTCTTGCTTTCACCGCACTCGCAAGTGCCGGGTTCGAGGGGCCGAGATTCGAACCTGATGATAATCCGGCGTTATAGGGCACCAGGGATGTAGCGGAAGGACGGCCCCAGAAATATCCCGGCGATGTGAACGGTTGCCCAATGAGCGCTGAACCAACTACGTTCCCGTTATGGACGATGATATTGCCGTTTGCCTGCACAGGAAAGACAACCTGCGCGATGCCGGTGATAAAAAGAGGATAGAAAATCCCGGTGATAAGCGTGAGCAGGAAAAAGATTACAATCGCTGGTTTTAGCTGGTTCCGGATTATGGATAGGACAGATCCTGTTTCCATAGAAGTAACGCCTCTGATCGCGATAACTCCGAACTATACGGGGAGGGAATGTTACTGTTCTTTGTGTTCATATTTGCGGTATTTAAGTTCATTGACATATTTTGAGAGTTTCAAATCCGGAAATTGTGGATTACTTTTCCGGTTTACTTCTGAAAAGTTCGCACTGGTGGAAGAATCATTCCTTGCATCATCTAATAAAAATATGACATCGCGCGGAAAGGAAACCGGGTTCATGGTTGGGAAATCACAAACCCCTAAAACCCGCAATCATTCACGATAAGAGCTCGCGAGAGAAGTTATTCTGCAATCCGTTCCGAACGGTGTGTGAACAACTGCATGCTATCCGTAGATGAAACGGTAATGCCCGACCCTGTACATACCGGATTGCCACAAACAATCCTCTGGCGGGCAACCAGTCCGCACATTGACTGCCCTCTACAACATCCAATAGGACATCGAATATTTTTTTAACAAAAAAGATTTATCGGATTCTGAATTTGCTAACGATCTTTTCGCGTATCGCATCTTTGGGGTATGCCCCGATGATCCGGTCAACCAGCTGGCCGTTGGCATAGAGCATGATGGCGGGGATGGCGTCGATGTTGAACTCGCGTGCAAGCTTCTGGTTCTTGTCGGTGTTACACTTGCCAAACGCAACCTTATCGGAAAATTCCATGGAGAGTTCTTCCATAATCGGCGCGATTCTCCGGCAGGGTCCGCACCATTCCGCCCAGAAGTCGATCACCGCATACTGGTTGGTGCGGATGAATTCCACAAAATGAGTCTCTTCAACATCTGTTACAACTGCCACTTTTGCCGGGTGTTTCATTTTTTCGATCAACTCCTGTTTGCGTTTTTCCTGTATTCGTATGATCTCGTCATCCATAAGGTTGTCTGGGAAAATGAGGAATTAAAGCTGATCACTACCCGCGAAGCAACCGCCCCGAAGGTTAAGTATATCAGCGCGTCCTGCCTACATTATAACCCTGATTATAAAGAAGCGAGGTAGGGTAGTCAGGATATCCCGACGGGCTCATAACCCGTAGACCGATGGTTCAAATCCATCCCTCGCTACTGTTTTTGTGATCTTTTAAGTGCGAAGCCCAGGGGCTTGTTTAAGGTAGGTTTTATCGTTCTGATAATCCTTCATTGACCCCAGTTGGGCCAGATTCTTATTCCTGTAAAAAAAAGTTTTTTTTTATCACTTTCTTGTACCCATTACAAGAATAGCCACCATACAACCGACAACCGCAATTTCGCCAAGTGAAGATTTCGTTGGAGACGGATTTGCATGTGCCTGCGTTGCGGTTGGTATGCAGCTGGTGTTGAGTTCTGCCAGATTGTCACGTGCGCTGGTAAAGCCCGGGTACGGGAGGTTGTAATCGGAGTCGATCGCAAGAGACTTCTCCAGATTTTCCCGGGCACCGGTGCAGTTCCCGTTTGCGGCAAGGAGATTTCCCTTCACATGCCAGTAATGGGCATTTTCCGGTTCAAGAGCAAGTGCCTTATCAATTGCAGTGAGCGCATCGTTGTTCCTGTTCATGCCTTTGAGTGCCAGCGCTTTCACCCCGTAGTTTGTCGTGTAGTTGGCGTCGAGAGCTATGCCGGTTTCAGTGTCCGCGATCGCAGCCGGATAGTTTCCGAGCGCAAGATACCCGTATCCCCGGTTGGCATACCGGACCGGTTTTGGATCAAGCAGGATAGCTTTTGAAACGATTTCAACCGATTTTTCATACTGGCCCATCTTCCGGTAGCTGTAACCCTGAAGGCAGAGGATGTCCGCATTGTCCGGGTACGATGCGATACCTCTCGTAGCTATGAAGAGGGCGCTCGTCCAGTTCCTCTCGGCTACCGCCGCTTTAGCTTCGCTGATATACACCGAGGCATTCTGGGGAGGTATTTCTAAGGAGCCCGGCCCTGCAGCGAACTTTGCTGTGATGACATCCCCAGATGCTGCCGGTATTACGAGGCAGAACAATATACAGAGAAGGAGTAGTATTTTTTTCATGACGGATTCCTTGAAAGATTGTTATTTCTGGCCGGTATTTGTGCCTGTTGTTTTTCACTCGCGGGATTTTTTATTCCCGCCATTGTGGTATAACCGTGGTTTCTGAATGAAAACGTCAGCGCAGGAATGAAAAATACAAAACTGCGGGTCGCGGACCGGATAAAAAAGAAAATGCATCGGCAGATGACATTCATTTTTCAAAGATCATCCTCATCCCCTTCATTAAAACCATATTGTTCACTGCTGGCGTCCAACTGATCTGCATAAATGTCCATCACATCATCGTATGCATCATTGTCCGGGTACATGGAATCCGAGATTTCGTCATTTCTGCTTCGTCTTCCATGCTCCCGATGGTCACGATAGCTTTTCCCCATTTCGTCGTCACATCCTCTTACGATTGTTCTGAGAAATAAAAGTCAATAATATTTCAAAACTAAAAAAGTTTTTGTCTCAGTCGAACAATTGTCGTGTTCCGGAATGATCGGGCATCAATCACCACACTACAATTTTCCTGATTGATGATGTAATCCACAACTCTTATGCGCTAAAACCCCAATCCCTTCAGAGATGGCAACCCTCGACCCCTCACTCGCTGGCATCTTCATCTTCGGCCTGATTGCCGGCATCTGTCCGTGCAACAGTGTCCTGTGCCTCGGGTTGATCGGATACCTGACCAGCGGAGCCACTCGGCTGTCTCCCATCAATATCCTCAAGCTGACGGTCTCGTTCTGCTTTGGCACAATTCTTGTGCTCCTGCCGCTGGGGATCATCGCTGGTTATATCGGCAAATATCTCCTGTTCCTCAACAGTAATGTCGCATGGGCAATAGGAGGATTGCTTATGATCCTCATGGGACTCCAGCTCCTGCACGTGTATAAACCCCCGATACGGAGCATCTTCAACTTCTTTAAAGTCCCCGCATCCTACACCATCACCGGTGCATTCCTGCTGGGGCTCTCGTTTGGGGCAATCACCGTGGGGCGTGGAGCTCCGATGCTGCTCATTGTGCTGACCTATATCGCACTCTACCAGACAGCATTTCAGGGTTTTTTCACGATCCTCATCTATGCGGTGGGGCTCTCTATCCCGCTCATCGTGATCAGCTCACTGGGAGGAGCGCTTGGAAAAAAGATCAAGGATACCGCAAGGGTGAGTGGGGATACATTCGACAGGATCATCGGTGTGATGATTATCCTTATCGGGATTTATTTCCTGTACCTTGCATTAGGGTAAACATGTGTCGCAAAAAAAGAGAGTGCGGACAAAAGACCAGAAACATCTGCTCTCGTATTCCTGTAAAAGATTGCAGGAAAAACTGGTGGGAACTGGATCAGGACAGTTCCCGACATCAAAAAGACGGTGAGCCGTTTTAGATCCCGGCTTCAAACGTACCGAGCTTGGACTGGTAAGTCCCGTCAACGAAATCGATCTGCCGGGCCTTGGCATGCTCACCATCGATCTGCACCGGGTAACAACCCGTGAGACAACCAGTGCAGAGATCCCCCTGTCCGATCCCGATTGCCTCCACCAGCGCATCCAGAGAGACATGGTGAAGCGAAGTTGCCGTAATTTTGTGCCGGACCTCTTCTTCAATCCGGTTGCTTGCGATTAACTCCTCGCGGGTGGGCATGTCCACGCCGAGATAGCAGGGTGCCCTGATAGCCGGAGAACCGATGCGCATGTGAATCTCCCGCGCCCCTGCGTCCCGCATCATCTCGATGATCCTTTTTGAAGTGGTGCCCCGCACAATACTGTCATCGACAAGCACAATGGACTTGTCCGTTAAATGCGCCGGTATAGGGTTGAGCTTGATCCGGACTGCTTTTTCCCGCTCCTTCTGGGAGGGCATTATGAACGTGCGTCCCATATACCGGTTCTTCATTAATGACTCCACGAATGGGATCTTTGAGGCTTCTGCGTACCCGATTGCATACGCAGTTCCGGAGTCTGGTACCGAACAGACGGAGTCAGCCTTTACAGGATCCTCTTCAAAGAGTTTCTGGCCAATCTTCCTGCGCACAGTATATACGAGCACACCATCGATGATCGAATCTGCACGGGCAAAATATACGTATTCAAAGATGCAGTGCGCCCTTTTGCCGGCCATTGCAATCTGGGTGCACCGGATACCGTCAGAATCGATCCGGACCAGTTCGCCGGGCTTTACATCCCGAATGAACTTTGCGCTCAGGGCATCGACGGCCACGCTCTCGGAGGCAACCATGTAGCCATTCTCGGTCTTTCCTATGCAGAACGGCTTGATGCCCAGCGGGTCCCTGAATGCATAGATGATCCCGTCGATCATTACGACAATTGAATACGAACCACGGAGTTTGCGCATGCAGAGGTGGACGGCATCCTCCACACAGCCCGTGTTGCTGATCTCGTTGATCAAGATCTTTGCTATGATCTCGGTATCGGTAGTGGTGATGAAGAGCTGGCCAGACTGCTCGAATTCAGCCCGGAGTTCTGCGGTATTGACAAGGTTCCCGTTGTGGGCTATAGAGATGAAATGATCCTTGAACTGGAAGTTGAGCGGCTGGATATTCTCAGGAAGATTTGCACCCGTTGTCGGGTACCGGACATGACCGATTCCGGCCAAACCCTTCAGGTCAGATAAAACAGATGTAGAAAAAACGTCGGCGACAAGGCCCTGCCCCTTAAATTTCTGGAGGTTCAGACCATCAAACGTAGAAATCCCGGCGCTCTCCTGCCCACGGTGCTGGAGAGCATACAGGGCATAATAGAGATGGATGGCCGCACCGCCAGCATCCACGATGCCAACGATACCACACATAGTACAACTCTAATGCGTTGGAATTTTTGGTCTTTTGGTATGCCACCTGTAACTGAGTATTCTGGTGCTTCTGCCAAAACCACAGGCAGAGCATTCTTTCTTCTGGGCGTGAAACGAGACCTTCCCACATCTCCGGCAGGTGACATGGGTCTTCTTGTTCATCTTTCCCATTGATGGAGTGCCTTTTGTCATGTTACTTCACCTTATTGTTCCAATGATGGGGATATATAGATCACATTATCGCCACGGACGATAAGCGTACCTAATTTTCTGATTTCTCCGTTCTCTGTCTCTTCGGCTTTGTCGAGCACGAGATTCATATGAACATCATATCCCTGGAGAACTCCACGGATTTCTCTCCCGCCTTTGAGAGACACGATAACGGGCTGACGGTTCAGCACCAGATCTAAAATATCCAACGGCCTTTTGGTCATAACAATACCTTGTTACCATCGCTCTGGAGTAATATAAATGTGCAAGCAGGTTACTTAAACATACCGTAAACAGGTATAGCATTTGTCTTTTTTTTGCCTGCCCTGATGGAGAGAACGCATTGCAGACCCGGTTGAAATTCCCGCATTTTCCCCATACATAACTCATGCAAATTATTTTTTAGAGGGAGAGTTGAATGTACGAGCGGAATAATGAAAAAGATTGTTGTAAAGAAACGCCACTCCGTAAGGAAGGGGCAGGGACAGGATCTCCTCATTCGCCTCGCTGAGCAGATCGGAACTTCATCCGATCTATTCCGGGCAGATATGATCGAGGTGTTAGAGACCAATGCAGACGTGTCCCTGTACATGGTCCATAAAAAACCGCTCCTGATGGATAACGGCAACTGGACATTTCCCACGCTGAAAGGGGCCGTGCAGTACCCGTTTCCGGAGCGCAGGGTGACTGTCGATGCGGGTGCAATTCCGTATGTAGTAAACGGGGCAGACATAATGCGGCCCGGCATTGTTGCGATCACTGACGACGTAAAGGCGAATGAGCCGGTCCAGATCGTGGATGAGCGGCACGGTAAGCCGCTTGCGATTGGAATTGCCCTGTTCGATGCGCCCGCTATGCGTGCCAGTACAGCAGGAAAAATGGTAAAAATGTTCCACCACGTCGGAGATGAGATCTGGAACATGGAAATCTGACCGGACAACAGACAACCGCAGAGTGCGGGGAATGGCCGTTTTTCTCTTTTTTTCCGGGCAAAACCGCGATTATCGGGTTCAAAATAGATACTATTAAATAATTTTCACCATACAGTTTTTTTATGGTTAAGATCATAGACACGCTCCTTGGCAAGAGTTCCGGAAGTTCGGACGACGATTATATGGAACTCGACTTGGCATCCTATGAAGAACACGGCGCAGGTTCCCCCGCACTTCTGGTGAAAATTGCCACCATCACCGATATAAAAGATACCCCGCGAATCAAGGACGAGGTCTACAGCGGCAACATTGTCATCGTTGACATCTCCCGTCTCAAAATGGACAAGATCTCCTACGAGCGCGTATTAAAAGACTTAAAAGAAGTGGCAAAGGACGTCAATGGCGACATCATCGGTCTTGGAGACCAGCGCTATGTGGTGCTCACACCGATGTCTGTGAAGATCTCGCGCGACAAGATCGGCGGGGCATAAACATTGCGTACGGTCGTTCCGGGTCCGTGCCCAACGTGCAATACCGAGATAGAATACCTGTATACCACAGAAAATATTCCCTATTTTTCTGATATTCTCATCATTTCTGCGATTTGCCCTTCATGCGGCTACAAGTTCGTAGATACCCAGATGCTCAAACACGGTGAGCCGGTGCGGTACATGTACCGGACTGCCACTCCGGAAGATCTCGCAATCCGGGTGATGCGGAGCATGAGCGCCTCAATTGAGATCCCGGAACTCGGGGTCCGGATTGATCCCGGCCCCACCTGCCAGGGTTTTGTATCCAATATCGAGGGAGTGCTGGACCGCATCGTGCAGGCCATTGGATCGGCCATCGTTGATGGGGATGATGAAGAGCGGGAGAATGCCCGCCTCCTGCTGGAGAAGATCGCCCGCGTGAAATGCGGGGAACTGTCGGTTACATTTATTCTTGAAGATCCCAATGGCAACAGTGCAATCGTAGCTGACAGCGCAGAGAAGAGCACGTATACGGTTGAGCCGGAGCCTTATAGTTAAACCGGTTTCCTGTTTTTTCAGATGATGAAAAAGACAAAAAAGAAAAGAACATCGTTTTTATTTATGGGGTTTTTTAAACGATCTCCAGATCGCCCAGCCACGCGCCGGGTTCTTTGACAACCTCACCGACAACCTGTGCGCCTTTTACCATCTTCTGCACACAGGCAACACTCTTTTTGGGCACTACATAGGCAAATCCCATACCCATGTTAAACGTGCGGTACATCTCGGCTGCACTGATGTCTCCGGCTTTTTGTATCCACGAGAAGATCTGCGGGGGTGTGATCGGGTTATCGAAGCGGAACCCGTACTCGCTGAGCCGGTTGAAGTTGAGCAGCCCTCCCCCGGTAACATGGCACATGCCATGCACGGTACAAGCGGCTGTAACCTTCAGGCTCTCGTGATAGATCCGGGTGGGGGTGAGCAGTTCCTCACCAAAAGTCCTGCCATTCTTCATCTTCTTGTCATAACTTGCGTGCTTTTCCACCACACTGCGGGCGAGCGATAGCCCGTTGCTGTGGACACCTGTAGAAAGGACCCCAATGATCTTATCGCCGGGCCGGATTTTCTCTCCTGATATTATTTTGTCCTTCTTCTGCATCCCAAGACAGGTACCTGCAAGGTCAAGCCCGTTGACCAGACCGCGGAGTGAAGCGGTTTCCCCACCAACGATATCGATGTTTGCCAGCTTCGCCCCCGCATTAAGCCCGATACCAATCTGGGCCATCTTCTCAATCGAGAGTTTGTCAGTTGCAATATAATCCACAAAGGCAATGGGCTCTACGTTCATGACATAGAGATCGTTGACGTTCATTGCCACGCAATCGATACCAACCGTGCTCCAGTCCTCCATCCGGTCAGCCACCAGCATCTTTGTGCCAACACCATCAGTAGTCAGGGCAAGCGCATGTTCACCGAAATCAATCAGTCCGGCAAAATGTCCCACTCCGCCCATCATAGTGCATGCGCCTTTTCTCCGGTAGGTAAGGTTGCTGATTAAGGATTTGATGGCGGTTGCTTCGAGATCGATGTCCACTCCCGAATCCTTGTAGGCATTATTACTCATCCGATTCCTCCGACAACTGGAATTCATCGTGGAGCACCCGCACCGCACGCGGACCATCGCTCTGGCTCACGACAAACGAGATATTCGCTTCCGATGAACCCTGCGAGATCATCATCACATTCACACCCGCAGCACCAAGAGAAGTGAAGATCCTGCCTCCTGTGCCGGGAGCTCCTGCCATACCGGCACCGACAACTGCCACTGCACAGACATCGTGGTTATGGGAAACTTCACGCACTATGCCCTGCGTAACGAGAACAGCGAGCGCATTGACTGCTGCAAAAAGATGGGACTCATCGACAATTAAGGAGATGTTTGCCTCCGATGAGCCCTGCGAGATCATCATCACGTTCACCTCATGATCCGCTAATATAGTGAAGATCGCCTTTGCCACACCCGGACGCCCGATCATCTGGGCCCCGTTGATGTTGATGGCCGCTACTTTGTCGATATAGGTGAGCGCCTTGACTACGCGGTTGTCCCGCTGGCCGTTTCTTACGATCACGGTGCCGGGATGCGAGGGGTTGAACGTGTTCTTTACCCGCACAAGGATATTTTTGCGCATGGCCGGTTCGATCGAACGCGGGTGCATCACTTTCGCACCAAAGTAGGAAAGCTCCATCACCTCAAGGTACGAAAGGGAATGCATCACACGGGCATCATTGATCACCCGTGGATCGCAGGTCATGATGCCGTCCACATCGGTCCAGATCCAGATCTCGTCTGCATCGATCCCTGCGCCAAGAATGGATGCGGAATAGTCCGAACCGCTCCGCCCAAGCGTGGTGAGAATACCTTCGCAGGAGCAGCCCATGAATCCCATGATCACCGGGATCTGCTTTGCGAGCAGCGGGCCGATCTTTGCTTTTATCCGGTCATCACTCTCGTGGAGTGCGGTGGACTCCCCGTGCTGGGCCGTGGTGAGAATCCCCGCTTCACAGCCATCCATTGCCATAGAGGGAATGCCGCGCTCGCGGATTGCAGCAGCGAGGATAGGGGCGAGCAGTCGTTCACCGAAGGATATGATATAGTCCCTTGAACGGGGGGTTAGCTCCCGCAGGTTATATACGGCAAAAAGAATATTCTGGAGCTTGATTAACTGGTCCTCGATATCTGCCCCCACTTTGGCGATATTTTCCGGTGCAGCGCCTTCAAGCGTGTTCATGTGCCGCTTGCTGAGTGCCTGAATCAGCGGAGCAATTGCGGTATCATCCTTTGCTGTCGGGAGTTTTGTGGCAATCTCAATGAGCTGGTCAGTCACCCCGCGCTGGGCCGATACAACAACTGCGAGTTCGTCACCGGCTTTATGGTGCTGCTCAAGGATGTCCACAACGCGTTTGATGCACTGGGCATCGGCAACGGATGTCCCGCCAAATTTCATTAAAAATCTCATTGGTATCTCACGCTTTTGCTATGCTATTTATGTAACTATACGACGCACAGAATAATAAGATGCTTGCAGATGACGTAGTGGACTGCCATGTACTGGTGATCGGGAGCGGCGGAGCAGGCGTTCGGGCGGCCATAGAAGCTTCGCAGCACGGCGATACAGTGCTGGTATCAAAGACCATCGTGGGAAAAGGCGGGTGCACCACGATGGCAGAAGGCGGGTATAATGCGGTTATGCGGGAAGCGGATTCCTGCGGAATTCATATCGAAGATACCCTCAAGGGCGGGGCATATCTCAATGATCCCGAACTCGTCCGGATTCTTGCGCACGAGGCCCCGTTGCGGATGGGAGATCTCGTGAAATGGGGCGCTGTCTTCGATGTCACAGATACTGATGAGATCGCGCAGCGACCGTTTGGTGGCCAGCGGTTCCCACGCACCTGCTATGCCGGAGATCGGACCGGCCACGAGATGATGACCACTCTTGTCGAACGACTCGATGGAACGAAGGTCTCGCTGATGCAGGAATATACGGTCATCGATCTGCTGATGGATGGCGGGACAGTATGCGGGGCGATGGCATTGGACGAGAAGGGCAGGTTCATCCTGCTGACCGCAGACAGCACCATTCTTGCCACCGGCGGGGGAACAAAAGTCTATGACATCTCCACCAATTCATCGAGCGGTACCGGTGACGGTTATGCGATCGGGTACAGGGCGGGGGCTGAACTGATCGATATGGAAATGATCCAGTTCCACCCGACCGGCGCAGTCTTCCCATACGATGCCCGTGGGAGACTCGTGACGGAAGCGGTCCGCGGCGAAGGTGGATTACTCATAAACAGCATCGGTGAACGATTCATGAAGCAGTACGATCCCGAGCGCATGGAACTCTCCACCCGGGATGTGGTTGCACGGGCGATTGCGACAGAGGTCATGAGTGGCCGTGGAACGAAAAACGGGGGGGTTTTTCTCGATGTCACTCATCTTCCAAAAGAACAGATCGAGAGCCGCCTGCCCGTGATGCTCGAACAGTTCCTCAAATTCGGGGTGGACATACGGGTCCAGCCTATGGAGGTTGCCCCCACAGCGCACCACATTATGGGGGGCTTAAGGATCACACCGGAGTGCCGGACCACGCTGCCCGGGCTCTTTGCCTGCGGTGAAGTCTCGGGAGGCGTGCACGGGGCAAACCGGCTTGGCGGCAATGCGCTTGCTGAAACTCAGGTATTTGGCCGGAGAGCCGGAGAGACAGCAGGCAAGGCCAGAAAACGGGAAAAGACCATTGACCTGATGCAGGTTGAGGGACAACAGGACCGGCTTGAAGCATTCCTTGAAGGGGATGAGAACCCGGCCAAAGTGCGGGTGCAGCTCCAGAAGGCGATGTGGAAGGGAGCAGGCATATTCCGCACTGCTGGCGAACTGCAGAATACCTTAAAGACCATTGCTCATCTCTCCTCGGTAAAAATTAAATCTGGTTCGACCCAGAACCTTGCGGAGTGCTGTATACTCCAGAATATGTGCCTGACCGCATCCCTGATCTGTCGCAGCGCACTCATCCGCGAGGAATCCCGTGGCGCCCATGTGCGCAGGGATGTGCAACAACCGTATGATGCCCAGCACTCACCGTTTGGCCACACGTATATCTCACAGTCCCGTGAAGGTGTAGAGCGAAAGGAGGCTGGCGCATGAAGGATCTGACTGTCCGGATCAGCAGGTTCAACCCGGATAAGGATGAGGCTGCACACTTTGAGAGTTACACGGTGACAGTCAATGACGGTGCCCGCGTCCTGAATGTGCTCCACGCGATTCACGATACGCTCGATCCGTCTCTCTCGTTCCGTTACTCCTGCGCCTCAGGCCAGTGCGGGAGCTGTGCGGTCCGCGTCAACGGGGAACCAGTACTCGCCTGTATGGAAGAAGCAAAAGACGGCATCACCGTTGAGCCTATCAACCTGCCGGTGAAAAAGGATCTCGTAGTCGATCTCCTGCCTACGTTAGAGGCAATCGCATTCCTCCAGCCGGTCGAACATGCAAAGACAAAGCTCCCGAGGAAATCCGAGATCGATGCAATGAAGCCATTAAAGGATTGCATCGAATGCCTTGCCTGCGTCTCGGTCTGTCCTGCTGTTGACGTGACAAAGTTCCTAGGCCCCACTGCAATGCGACAGCAGATGCGCCTTGCACTTGACCCGCGTGACAGCGGGGACCGTATCTCAGATGCAATCAGGGACGGGTTGTTCACCTGTACAACCTGCCAGGCCTGCTGGAAGGTCTGCCCAAAAGAGATCGAGATCCCCTCAAAGGCGATAGAAAAACTCCGGGCGCTGGCCAACCAGCGGGGCTTCACGCTGCCCAGACACCAGGAAGTCGCAGTCCTTATCAGGGATACCGGGCGATCGGTTGCCCGGACGGGACCAACATTTGCAGAACTCCGTGATACGGACGTGATCGAGCCGCTGGGCCCGGTGCGGGCAACCGTAGGGTTCTTTGTCGGCTGCATGTATAGTGTGCGCCTGCCCGGAACCGCACTGGATGCGATCGAAGTGCTGAAAAGAAATGGCATAAAGGTGATCATTCCCCGTGAACAGGTCTGCTGTGGTTCTCCGCTCATAAGGACAGGGCAGCTGGCATTTCTCGATACGCTGAAAAAACGAAATATGGATGCGTTCCGGTTCCGGGGTCTGGATACCGTTATGACCATGTGCGCAGGGTGCGGTTCAACGCTCAAAAACGATTACAAAACATCGTTTAAGATCATGGACATATCAGAAGTCTTAACAAAGTACGGGATCGAGTCTCCTGCACACCTGCCCATCAAAGCAACCTATCACGATCCCTGCCACCTCATGAGGGGACAGGGAATTAAGGATCTGCCCCGGAACCTGATCCGCCAGGTGGTAGATATTGTTGAGATGCCGTCGATCTGCTGCGGTTCGGGAGGTGGAGTCCGCTCCGGGAACCCGGATGAGGCAGCTGCGCTTGGCAGCCGCAGGGGCGAAGAGATCAAAAAGACGGGGGCTGAAGTTGTGATTACCTCCTGCCCATTCTGCGAGTTCCACATTGCCGGGCATACTGATAAGCCGGTCAAGAACATCTCAACCGTGCTGCTCGAAGGGTATAAGGAGAAGGACCGGTTGAAGGGCACTCAACCGGCAACGTGATCGTCCGGAAACCCGTAGGATCAGGACGGGGCCAGACGTTTTTTAAAAAAAAATTACGCTGACGGGGATTTCAGGATATACTCAAACGCTTCAAGCGCCGCCTTAGCCCCGTCTCCTGACGCAATAACAATCTGTTTGCTCTTCACCGAAGTCACATCTCCTGCTGCATAGATGCCGGGGATGCTGGTGTGGCCATTGATATCTACAATGATCTCCTTCTTCCCGTTAAGCTCCACGAGATTCTCCACCATATCGGTGTTGGGCAGCCAGCCGATCTCAATAAAAACCCCGTCAAGACTAATCGTCTGCTCTTTACCCTGCTCATCCTTGATCGTGATGCCCGAAAGGAACTTCTCGCCTTGCAGGGCAGAGACATGGGCACCGGTGTGCACCGTAATGTTCTTTTTTTCTTTGAGTTTCTCCAGGTACACAGGATCGGCCCGTATTGTGCTGCGCACAATCAGGCTGACGGACTTGGCGATATCGCTCATCTCGACTGCCGTCTGGAGTGCAGAGTTCCCACCGCCTACCACGGCCACCAGTTTTCCTTTATAGAGCGGGCCATCGCATGTAGAGCAGATCGAGAGCCCGCGCCCGAGATACTGCTCTTCGTTTGCCACACCTAATTTTTTCGGGCGGTTGCCCTGCGTGAGGATGACTGCCTTTGCCTTTAACGTGTTTCCGGAAACAGTGCTGAGAGTAAAAAGGCCATCATCCTTTGTAATTGCAGTCACTTTATCGAGTTCGAGCCGGATATTGAGCGTCCTGACCTGCTCTTCAAACTTTTTCATTAAGTCTTCACCGGCGATTATCCGGTAGCCCATGTAGTTCTCAATCGCCCATGATTCCAGCGCCTGCCCGCCGATATTTTCGCTGATTATGATCGTGTTTAACATCTTTCTCGCGCAGTAGACTCCCGCAGTGAGGCCGGCCGGTCCGGCACCGACAATCACCACATCATAACTCTCACCGGTCGGGGCTTCTCCGAAGAGCTCGTTGAGGCGCTCTGAATCAAAGCCGACAATCACCTCATCATCAACCGTGATCACCGGCACGCCGCGCTGGCCGGAGAGTTCGATCATCTTCTGTGCAGCTTCAGTATCATTACCGAGATCGAGGCTCTCGTACGGGACATTGTGCTTTTCTAAAAAGGCCTTTGCCATCCGGCAGTAAGGGCAGTTTTGCGTGGAGTAAACGGTAACTCTGGTCATCGTTTTTTAGAAACGTGCTGGGGTCATATAAATTTATGGACACGGGTAAGCCCGTCTTTTACATACCGATAGCAATATTCTTTTTCCATGAGCCCCATAAACCTCTGATAGCATACCATGAGCACCATGTGGAGCAGAAAAGGACTGCGTGTACCGGCACTTTTTTGTTTGTTCCTCCTGCTGATGGCAGGATCTGTATCGGCTGCATCAGGGCAGGCGGACACCACAACAGATCCTTCGCTGTACCTCAGTTTCAATGAGGGCAGTGGCACATATGTTCTCGATGGTTCAGGGTATGGAAATGGCGGGGCACTCTACAGCGCATCGCGGATAAACAACGGCGGGTGCGGCGGTGCAATCCTGTTCAACGGGATTAACAGCTACGTGGCCATCCCGTATACTTCCCGCAACCACCCGGATAAGGCAATCACCGTTTCTACATGGTTTTACATAGACTCTTTTCGCCCGCAGACATTGATCTCATCTTATAACGAGGGAGGTTACCGGCTTGGCATTGGTGACGGGGGGGATCTTTGGTGGACGATAAATCTCGAAGGCTATGGGGATCTGGAGATCCCAATGCAGCACGAGGGCATCTCTTTGAACCAATGGCATCAGGTCACCGGAACCTATGACGGGCAAAACTCGAAGATCTATCTCGATGGTGTGCTGAGAAACCAGCAGAATGCATCGGGGTTGATCCATTACCAGTATCCCAATTACGTGATACTCGGTGCAGATGCAGGAACCGGGGATGGGCTGTATTCGGGATGTTCGGATTACCTAAAGGGCGGGCTCGATGAGGTGAGGATTTACCCGCGGGCTCTTACCTATGGACAGGTGATGGACGACCGGTTCCGCTGCTCGCAGGAGCTGGCAGCACCCCCGATCATGGGAAAAACTGAAGACGCGGCTGCGATCTGCTACCCGACATCAGGAGTTGTGCATCTTGGGGAGAGCGAATCGGCGGTTCGAATACTTTCCTTTTCCGATAAAACTGAAAACGGAGTCTGGTCCGTTGCGTTGCCTGCGGGTTCAAAACTTGTTGTGAGCGCCCGGGATCTCTATACAAAAGCAAACCCGGATGCCTGGTATATCGAGATTGGCGATGAACACGGCAGGATTGCCCGGACAATTGCATTCCCAAACACCAACAATGCACCGTCAGAAGGAGTGATTCCCTCGGGAAATGCCACAGTTTCTATTCACTATTTCGATGGAAAAGAACGATTCCCGGCAAGGGTTGCCGTCCGGTTTGAGAGTGTAAAACCACCGGTTCTGCCCCGGTCATTTATTCCACAGAACGTGTTTTCCAACCCGATCATCATCATCTACTCTGCATCATGGGCCACCCTTATCGCCCTGATCGTTGTTGTTGTGTGGCTTCACAGGCGCAGAAAAGAGGGAAGAAAAGAGAAAGAAGATAAAGATGGGATAGACGAGAAAAAGATTATAGAGTGATTTCCCGGAACTGTTTTCCGAAAACACCACAGATCGGACACTTGTCGGGAGCTTTACCGATCTCGATATTCCCGCAGACCGGGCAGAGGAAGATCTTTTCCCGTCCAAGGTCATGTCCCGCCTTTACTGCATCGAGTGCCTTTTTGTACAGGTTTGCATGCACCTGCTCGGCTTTCATTGCATGGGTAAACGCAAGCAGCGCGTCACTTCTGCCTTCGGCTTCTGCCACCTTGACAAAATCCGGGTACATGTGGGTGAACTCATGCGTTTCTCCGGCAATGCTTACTTCAAGGTTCTTTGCAGTCGGCTCGATTGCAGCAAGCACTTTCAAGAGTTTTTTTGCATGAATTGCTTCTGCTTCAGAAGCGGCTTTGTACAGGGTTGCAATGTTTTTGAAACCCTCTTCTGCGGCCTTTTCAGAAAAAGCCAGGTATTTCCGGTTTGCCTGCGACTCACCGGCAAATGCCTCTTTTGCATTCTCAATGGTTGCCATGAGCATAGGGTACAGCGGGAATCTGTCTTAAAGATTCTTCATGCGGCAGATAAAAAAACGGTTCGAGGCGACAAATAAGAAAGGTTTTTCCTTTTTAAAAAAAAGAACCCCTGACACATCACAGGATCTCCGCTATTTACCATTTCCTGCATTTACGGGTTTTTTAAAATGAAGAAGATGAAAGACGTCCCCGAGCTGGACAGGCCACGCGAGAAGATTGCCAACAAAGGTGTGACATCACTTACCGATCAGGAACTGTTTGAATCGATCCTTGGCCGGGGCACACGCAACAAGGATGTCCGTGAGATTGCAAAAGAGATCTGCGGGCTCAAAAAGGATCGCCAGGGCACGATCCGGTACGATGAACTCATCTCCATCATGGGAATCGGTCCTTCAAAGGCTGCCCAGATCATGGCATGCTTTGAGATCGGAAGACGCTACTGCGCTCCCGCTGACAGCAGTTTCAAAGTGACAAAACCGCAGGACATTCTCCCGCTCCCCATAATCGCTGAAATGCGGGGTAAACGGCAGGAACATTTCATCTGTATCACCCTCAATGGCGCAGGCGAGGTTCTTGACAGCAGGATCATCACTGTGGGGCTGCTCAACCACAGCCTTGTCCATCCACGGGAAGTCTATGCTGATGCGATCACCGACCGGGCTGCATCGATTATCTGCGTGCATAACCATCCATCAGGTTCGCTCGAACCCAGCCCACAGGATATTGCGATCACCACACAGCTCCG
>SESA01000266.1_pt1 | contig 36506 bp, 31 predicted proteins | sample 3171451 | NCBI WGS metagenome assembly SESA01 (sample SAMN06051862, study PRJNA518727) | freshwater metagenome | biome: subpolar coniferous forest; feature: holomictic lake; material: water; isolation source: holomictic Lake 227, 8 m depth | place: Canada: near Kenora, Ontario | collected...
CGATGGGGCTGCTATGCGCCCGAGAAGGCCAAGCCGCAGATCGCTGCCATGCTCACATAACTTTCTTTTGTTTTCTGTTACTTTGGATTATGATCTCGAAAATTACTGTATTACTTCTCAACTAATACGATTATTTTTAAAGCAATACCCCGATGCTTGCATCGGGGATAAAGGGCATGCGTATTCAGCTTAGGTTTGGATCAGCTTAACCTGGTTCCACCTTCATGCGGCGGCGCCTTGGATGCCCCGCAGCTTGCTGCGCGGGTGCGCCGCCGCCGTTTCACTTGCAGCGCGGGCAAGGCAGCTTGTAGCCGAAGCCTTTGAAGACTTGGTCGCAGTCCTGGCACCTGTAATTCTTGGCAAAGACCTCTTCCGTGCTGCCCAGATCCACTCCACAGCCGCAGGTGGCGCACATAAAAAAGAAATGGGCTTTTGATGATAAATAAGTTCTGCCGATGAGAGGGCAAAAAATTGGTTTCTCGCTTTTTCGATAGTATTATAACCAGCGGCTAACGACGTTTTCCACCACAGAGACACAGAGCGCACAGAGGCACAGAGCGACGAACTAACAACTGAAAAACCATAGTAACTGGAAATAGCGAAGAGCGCAAGAAATTGTAGGCGTAGGGACGGATCGAGACACCTTTAATTTCACGCGGTCTCTTCTCCCACTCTCGCAGCAGTGGCGGTAGGATGTCTTTGCCAGTCAAGGATGTCCTGGATGCGAGCACCCTGGCCTTCTAATTTGCCCTGGGTGAGGGGACGGAGATGAGAGCACCTTCTTACGGAGACACTTCATGGCAAAAACATTTTAGTCAATAACTCCAATTACTGAATCCATGCCACTACCCCGCGGCGCCAGGCCAAGGCTTGATCCTCCTGATCCACATCTTGCTGGTGCGGCATTCCTTGCGTGGCTTGCAAAGCAAGGTGGGGATGAAGAATTATCTGTATGCGAATATCAATGGGAATTGAGCAAGAAGAACCACCCAACACCAAAATTGGATGGCGTCAATCTGTATGAATATGTGAATTCTCTTGGGCCTGAACTCATAGTTAAGAGACAGAAAATTATTGAATTAACGCCAAGAGGATCTAAATGGGCAACGAATTGGGCAATAGCATATAATGTTGTTCGAGGACACCATGGGGCAGATAATCCTCGGATATATTGAACCGAAATAATAATTTCTATTATTAAGAAGGTTTATATCTTACCTGCATCAAGAACGTCTATAACAAACATAAAGGGAGATCGCTAGAAAATGGCTGCCAGTGAAATATCTAAAGAAACAAGGCCACCCTACGATGGTTTGTTTGGGGATTCCAATCATATTCGAGTAATACGGCAAGTTATTGCAGATCCCTTCACTAAATACCGGCCCATAGATTTGGAAATGCTAACCAAAAACTGCGCGCCTACGGTTAGAGAATCTCTAAGAATTTTATCCTCACTTGGTTTATTGATAAAAGATGAAAGCGATCACCAGCATCCGGTATACCGGGTCAATACAGAATCAAAAAGGTATCTTGCATTAACTTTCTTAGCTTATGCGGTCCTCGATGATAGAAACGGTACGGATTGCATGGACGATGTCGTTGCAGACTACTACGATTCAGAATTAAGGGAAAAATATGAGCCCTGCGAAGTTGGTGAGATGTATGAAAATAACCATCTCGTTACGGGGGCTGAGATGACATATCAAAGTGTTATCCGAAACGAGCATCCGGAAGAATCTTATTGAAGCCTGGGTTTGCCCATAAAGTATGTTTTCGGAACGTGGAACCCTTTCCTTCACTCTTCTCCCACTCTTGCAGCCGCGGCGACGGGATGCCTGTGCCAGCAGAAGATTGAGCAGAACCCTCCTCTGCATTTACCTCAGTTATTTGGTATACGCTCGCACTGCCTTTCCACGCGGCAGCCATGTTAGTGCTCAGCATGCCCCAGTTCATCCACGTACTTGTCTGAGCACTATTTCCATTTGAGATTAAATTTAAACCTCCATGCGGCCTGATCGTCCAATGATGTTCCCGCTAAGTTTGGCATTGAGCGTTGCAGGTGTAAGAATTGCACTGGTGGATATTGTACTGGATGAATCCTGAGCAATAACAAAATTATTGCCAACATAACCACTGCTACCGCTATAGGTCTGTGCCATGGTAACATCACCTGAACCAGCCAGCTCCTTGGAGTTGGTCATCTCCACGTTTCCAAATTTAGCCTCGGACTCCTCAGAAACAGAGACATCCGTGCTGACTTCGTAATCATCATAAATGCCCACTGATTCCCCGGCCATCCTCTGCTGAGAAAGATACTTCGATAGCCAGTGATCCCTGAATGAAGCAGACAACCAAGAAAATAAATAAAATAAAGCGCAAGCCAAGCATCTTTTATCCACCCTGTATTCATGATAGATGCATCAGACGAAAAACCTTTGGGTCAGACCTATCAAAATGTGCCTCATTACTAACCCTTTACCGGTAATAATATCCACGCATTCGGTGGTTAGGTAGTTCTAGTTATATACACAACACACACCCGGCCCGCAGCATTTTCGTACATGATTCCTTCGCTCCGCGAGGCTTGCCTAAGCGCCCCCAAAATCCGGGTTCGACGGTGGGGCGGATTCAATGGCTGCGCCGCAGGCTTGCCCGCAGGACCGCAGCCTTGATCTGCCTCCAACCCGGCGGGCGCTCGGGCTTCGCGGGGCAGAGGACCCTGGCCAAGCAAAGAAAAGCTAATATAACGAAACGAGGATAGAGATGCCGTGAACAGTCTCAGCCGGATGTTTTACATATGATCTCACTAAAATCAAAGAAGGCTCTTTTGGTGGTTGACGTCCAAAATGATTTTTGTCCAGGTGGCGCTTTGGGAATCCACGAGGGTCACAAGATCATCCCAATTCTTAACAGGTGCATTAAGTTTTTTGAGAAGGAAAATTTGCAGATCATTGTGACGAGGGATTGGCATCCCAAAGCCACTAAACATTTTAAGCAATTTGGTGGAGTATGGCCCGAGCATTGTGTCGAGGGAAGTTCAGGAGCTATGTTTCATCCGGACCTTGAGCTTCCAAAAGAAGCCCTGGTGATGTCCAAGGGCATGGACCCGGAAAAAGACAGCTATTCGGCCTTCCACGCCATAGATTCAAGCGGAATGGCATTAACGAATCTATTGAAAATTTTTGGAGTTACGCAGATCTATATCGGCGGGCTGGCTACGGATTATTGCGTCAAATATTCTGCTTTGGATGCGCTTAAAGCCGGACTGAAAGTCTTCATATTAACCGATGCCATCGCCGGGGTGAACTTGCAACCAGAGGATTCTAGCGCGGCTTTGCAAGAAATGGTTAGCCGTGGCGCTAAAAAGACAATTTCCGAAGAATTAAGGAAAATATGAGCGAGCGATAAAAACGCTGTTCTTTTTATCGCCACATTAGCTTATTAGCCTCTGTCCAGTCTTCAAACCTTCGGCTCCAGCCTTCTTCTAACCGATTCCGCGTGCGCCTTCAGCCCTTCCGCCTCGGCCAGAGTAGTGATAGTATCTTCGAGTCCCAGCAGACCATCGTCGGTGATCATCTGCACGCTGATCTTCTTGGTGAAGTGGTCCACATTCAGTCCCGAGAAGACCCGGGCGTAGCCGGAGGTAGGAAGCACGTGATTGGTGCCGCTGGCATAGTCGCCTGCCGCTACCGGCGTGAACTTTCCCAAAAACACGCTGCCGGCATTGCGAATGTACCTCAGGACGTCCATGGGGTCCTTGGTGATGATCTCCAAATGCTCAGGCGCGAAGGCATTGCAAAAGTCCAGAGCCTCGTCCATGTCGTTGGCCAGGAGAACGGCGCTGTGCGCCAGACTCTGCTCCACAATCTCACGGCGCGCTGCGCCCGCCGCCTGAATGCTCAGTTCCTCGATCACGGCGCTGGCCAAAAGATCATCCAGAGCGACCAGCACAGAGATGGACTTGGGATCATGCTCCCCCTGAGCGATCATATCTGCGGCGATCACTCCCGGATCGGCGGTCCGATCGGCCAGGATGAGAACTTCGCTGGGGCCTGCCGGAAAGTCGATCTCCACGCTGCCCCGCAGAAGCATCTTGGCCGCGGTGACGTACACATTGCCCGGCCCCACGATCTTTTGCACCCGCTCCAGGCTCTCGGTGCCTAGACCCATGGCAGCTATGGCCTGGGCCCCGCCCAGCTTGTAAATCTCATCGGCACCGGCCATATCGGCAGCTACGATGGTGAGGGGAGTTACGGACCCATCTGCTTTGGGTGGAGTGCATACTACTATCCTGGAAACACCGGCCACTTTGGCGGGAATAACATTCATCAAAGCAGAGCTGGGGTAAGAGGCTCTCCCGCCCGGCACATAAGCGCCCACCGAGTCAAGGGGCACGACCTTCTGGCCCACAGAGACGCCGGGAGCAATCTCGGTCATCCACAGATCGCGCTCTTTTTGCAGGTTATGGAATTGGCGGATGTTATCTGCCGCATCGGATAAGGCCTCCATGAGCCTTTCCTCCACCAGATCGTAAGCTGCATCTATCTCTTCTTCGCTAACCTGAAGGTCGTCGAGGCGTGCTCCCTCAAACTTCTCCGTGTACTTGAAGAGCGCCTCATCCCCCTTGCTTCCCACCTCCATGACAATCTCATTAACGGCGGAAAGCACGTCGGTTATGCCCACATCTCGGGAGAGAAGAGCTTGCAGATCCTCATCCTTCAGCTCACTTAGCATCTTTGTAATCATCTTTAACTTGCCTCCAATATTGAATTGCCTCTGCCCCTCTGTCCTTTGTAAAGGGAGACAACGCGTTCTAAGCTGTCCGCCTCCTCCAGAGACTTGTCGTCCCTTACTGCGACCATGCGTGGGAAACGTAAGGCATATCCGGAGGAGTAGTTGGGACTCCTTTGTATCTCCTCGTAGGCCACCTCGAAGATCACTGCCGGCTTGATCTCCACCTCCATGCCCTTCTCCAGCAAAATCAGTTCCCGGAACATATCCGTGAGTTCAGCCAGAGCCTCATCCGTGATACCTGTGGCCACAAAGCCCATATCTAAAAGATTGCCGGTGGCAGTGTCCCGGCATCCCAGCCGGTAGGAGCCCAAAAAGCTGGCTCTGCGCCCCTCGCCCCATTTTGCGCCTATCACCACCAGGTCCAGAGTTTCCATAACCGGCTTGATCTTCAGCCAGTTCTTGCCCCTCTTTCCCGGAGCGTAGACTGAGGAGGGATTCTTTAAAATAAGCCCTTCGTGACCTGCAGCCAGAGCCTGACGGTAGATCTCCTCTGTAGCCTCGACACTGTCCGACAGGACCTGATCGGCGAGAAGAGCGTAACTGGTAGGATTTTGTGTGGTAATCTTCTCCAGGAGCGCTCTTCTTTCGCTAAGGGGCAGATGTGTTACGCTTTTGCCATCCAGATATATCAAATCGAAAAGGAAGAGGCGCAAGGGAATCTGGGCGGCAAGCTTTTCTACATTGTATTTCCTGCGAAACCGTTTCATAATCTCCTGGAAGGCCTTTGGTCGGCCGTCTTTGCCGATGGCCACGGCTTCTCCATCCAGTATGGCGCTCTTTGCATTTATTTGCCTGGCCGCCAGGACGATCTCCGGCAAGGATGCCGTCACATTCTCCATGCGCCGGGAGAAGATAGCAATGTTGTCCCCTTCTTTATGGATCTGCACGCGAGCGCCGTCATATTTCCATTCGATGGCAGCCGTACCAATCTCTCCCAAAGCAGACGAAATGCTCTCCCCCAGGGAAGCCAGCATCATCTTGATGGGGTGATTGATCATGACCGATAGCTCCGCCAGAGTGCCGCGCCTGGCAGCAACCGCCACCTGGCCCATATCGTTGGTGAGGTTGTAGGCCCGTTCCACCTTTTCAGCATCTGCCCCGCTTTTGGAAAAGGCCCTGGCAACGGCATCGCGTACGCCCCCTTCACCGATGCCGATCCTCATGTCTTCTATGGCCAGGCGGGCGATATACCTGGCCTCCAAAGAGCCGGCCTGGCTGAATAGAAATTGCAGGTTTTTGATTTTAGCATCCTGGCTTCTCTTGCCGGAAACGCGAGCTATTGCCTCAAATCTCTCATAAACGTCTTTGATGGAAAGCGGCTCTGCTTCTTGGAAGGCGGCAAAGCCAAGCGGCCTTCTCTTCTCCACAATGCCGGCGGCAACCAGGCCCGGGTCCCCGGTGGCACGCAGCATTTCCGAGATCTGCTCGGCCGGGCAGCCGCAGGCTTTCGCCAGGGCCTCGTAAAGGATGCGGGGTCCCACGCCCATAACCAGATCGAGGCTGGGCGGGAAGAGCGTGCCCATGATGAAGCTACAGGCCACAGAAAGCTCTGCCTCGTCCAGGTCCGCCAGAAATGCTGCGACTAGGTCGATCTTCTCCAGGGACCCGGATACTGCCTCTACATTCTGGCAGAGCTTTGCGAAGGCAAGAAAGCTGGTCATTTAGAATATGGCATCGATGCGTTTCGTCCTGTAGATGCTGACGATATCGGTCAGAATGGCGGAAGCGGTCTCGATGGAGCCGGCACCAAGGCCGGTTACTGTTATGGTTCCAGATAGATCGGTGTAGATGGCCGCCGAGTTCAGGGTTCCCGACACCGCGATAGGGCTGCCCAGGGGCACCAGAGTGGGCCGCACAGTGAGGGCAGGCACATCACCGATGAGCTTGATGGCATAACCGCGCTTCTTGGCCAGGGCCAGGGCCTCGGGAGTGACGCCGGTGATGCCGGTCACATCCACATCGCTGTACTTGATGTTCATGTTGAAGAGCGAATTGGCCAGGATGACCACCTTTCCGGCCGTGTCCACGCCCTCCACATCGTAGCTGGGATCGGCCTCGGCTATCCCTAGATCCTGGGCCTCGCTCAGGGCATGAGTGTAGGGTATGCCCTCCTCGGTCATGCGGGTGAGGATGTAGTTGCAGGTGCCGTTGAAGATGCCGCGGATGCCTAAAATGTTGTTGCCCACCAGCGTGCGTTCCACCAGGCTGATGAGGGGCATGGTGCCGCCCACGGTGGCCTCGAACTTCATCATCACGCCGTTGTCCTCTGCCAGCTTTTTCAGGCGGCTGTAGGAGACCACCAGCGGTCCTTTGTTGGAGGTGACGACGTGCTTGCCGCTGGAGAGGGCCGCTTCCATGTGACCCAGGCCGGGTTGGCCATGCACGATGTTAGTGGGAGTAACCTCTATCACCAGGTCGGAGTCGATGGCGGATATGGCCTCTTTGCCCTTCATGCTGGTGGTGGCTAAATTGGCCAGCGTCCTCTCGCCAAGGATCCTTTCGGCGTCCACGCCGTCTTCCGCCACTACTGTTCCTGTGTGATCGGTTACGCTGATCAGCATAAGGTTCAAGCCCATATCCCGGAGCATCTTCTTCTTGCGATTCAGGACATCTACCACACCGTGGCCGACAATACCGTAGCCCACCAGGGAAACCTTGATGTCTCTCATCTTCAGACCGCCTCCGTTTCTATCGGTTCAATTACAAGCAGCTTCTTCTCGGCGCCCACTTCGCGTAAGATGGCCAATGCCTTCTGGATCTCGGCCTTGCCGGTAGCGCGGATCTTGAGATAGGCGGAAGACGGCTCGTCCACACCGGTCATGGTCAGAGAAACGTCCATGACCTCGGCAAAGCCGGTGGAGTCGATGCGGTTTACGGTATCTCCCAGATCGCTGTGCAGCACATGGCCAACCAGCACCACTGAGACGGCCTCAATGAGGCGGTCCTCGCCCGCCCGCACCACGGAGATGCCGCCCTCCTTGAGCTTGGCGTTGACGGTCTCGATCTTGGACCGGTCCATCTCCACTACGAAGCGAACCGGGATCATGCCGCGCGGTGTCTTTCTGTCCCTGTGGTGAACCACGCTGATGATGTTAGCCTTATTATCCCCAAAGGGCTGCAAAGCCAGGAGAAGCTGACCTGGTATGTCCTGCAGCTCTAAATCCATGGAAAGTCGCATAGCATTCCTCATAATCTGATGGACGTGTGGTTTATGTTATGGGAAATAAAGGTTGTGTAGAGATTGGTTTTCAGGGCAACTATTTCATTACCCAAGGAAGAGTTCGAATCAAATGGCACCAAATCATTTTGCATCTATTCCTGCGAAACTACGTTTCAGCTTATTTCCTCGCGTTCTTTTGGCTTGTGTGAAACGGCGGCGGCGCACCGCACGGCAAGCAGTGTGGCATCCAAGGTGCCGTCGCATAACAACAGAAACATGCAGGCTTATCCAAGCCTAGGTTGAATACTCATGTCCTTCATCTTCATCCCAGCCGCAACGAGCTGCCGGGTATTACTTTTTAAAATAAGTCCAATTGTTACTCCACCAAGTTAGCTAGAATCCTGTGGATTCATTTGCTTATACCCACCTTTCTTTTAGGAGGTTTCCTGCCGTTCAATGTAGTTCCGAATTATCTAAGTAGTTATTCCTTCTAGAAGTGCCCGAATTAATTGGTATTAATACTGCCTATGTCGAACGGACAAATTTGGCTTCGCGGCAATAAGTGGATGAATGATCCGAAAAACACTCTATTTCTCCGAGATGGGGTAAATACTGAACGTTTCTTGTGCTTGACAATGTCCGCTAAATCATCACGATTGGAGGTCAATAATGATCAACGACGGTGGGACACAGATCCCTTGTTAGTGCTGTAGTCTGACCGATTATATCTGAACAATAGGTGAACTTATTATAATAGTAGTGGTTTCTGAGCGAAAAAACATGTGTATGATAGGGAGGCTCCCAGCTTCTTGGATGAAAAATTACTTAAACCATAACAATGCTGAAGAAAGTCTAGTTCAAATAATTGGAGGATTTATATCTTGAGTAAGATGGATCTAGCATTTGCTATAATCGCGTTCCTTGTTATGATTCAAGCTTCTAATAGCCAATTGCCCGATTGGAATTATTGTGGAGGGAATATCTGGACATCTGACAATAATAATCTCTATGATAATCAGGCATCTATTTCGTCTGGAATTATAAAGTGTGGCGAATCTAGCTGTATATATGGTATGATACCTGAACCTGGGACTATAAGTTTTGCCTGGAAGAAAAGCATCAACATGAACCCTGCATATTATGTTAATTATTCTCTCTACATCGGAGGAGTTAAAAAAGCTCAGTGTAATGATACAAATTGGAAAACTGTGGCATTACCAATTGAATCAGGAGCAAAGGAAGTGAGATGGGAGCTTACATTGGATAGTAAGATTCCTGGTGGGAGATGTCCCAATTTCGCGAGTGGATCTGCCTGGATTGCTAATATCTCATATACAAGATCCAATGATGACGATCCTGACGGAGTTAATCATATAAATGAATATGGTATAGATGTTATGCCAAAGAAAGGGAGTCTTAATGATACATATACATATAATATAAGTATGGAAAAAGTTTCGGGTTGCTCTGAATTAACTTTGGAAATAAAGAACCCACAACTTGATAGATGGGAATCTTTCGGTAAAGGTAAACGGATTTTCGATAATGTCACATTTAAGGTTCCTGAATTGCCCTTTATAAGACCGCCATTTTTTGGAGACCTTAAATTCCGTTTTAAATGTGGTAATACTATTATCGGCCCCTTTACAGGACCAACTATAAATTTGAATCTTTTAAATATGGAACAAGAACCTTCATTGAGAATATTAACCATTGATGTAATTACAAATGTATGTGCATGTGATATATGCTTAAATTGTGATGGCAATACGCTAAAAGAAACTTACTCCGGTTGCGGTAAATGGGATAAATTAACATTTAGAGATTTAAATATGTCAACTAGTAATTGGGATCTCGGTGTCTGCAATGAATAAGTTAGTGGCATTAATTATTTTTTTTATTTTCTCCTCAAATGCGATTGCGTACAGTTTTTCGATTTCTGACATTCCAATCTCGAAATCATCAAATACTGGCCTTGATAATCCAAATTCGGGGGCCCATGGTGAAGGCGGAAATTTCGAATCTATGAGTGGTCTTCCAAGTATCATAAGAACTATTGAACCGAACTATAAGGAGTTTACTATAAAAAATAAATCAATTGATATTAAAGTAAAAATACCAAATTATGGCAGAAGCTTTGATGATATATTGATAAAGGAAATAGTAGATAATAATTTCGGGCCAGTTTCCAATTTGCATATTTATATCGAGAATCCCATTTACTCGACTAAACGGCCAGTTTATCCATCAAAAAACGATATAGCTAACAACATCAAAACCATGTTCGAAAAGTTGAAAGAAAATTACAATATTATTAATAATTCAATATATATAAAAATTCCTAGATTGAATTTAGGTGAGAATATTATTTATGATTATACTGTGAAATCCAATAAATCAGGAATTTTCAGTGTTGGTACGCTCTTTCGCCTAAACGGTTCTAAATGGCCTGATTCATTAAGGGAAGATACAATCGAAATAAGACCTCCTGAAATCGATGTTGATATAATAGAAGATCAATTTTTTGCAATTCGCAATGAACCACTTGATATTACCTTCAACATTTTACACAGATCCGGCTGGTGTAACGAAATAACAGAAATATCTGTGTACCTTAACCAATCTGACAAATATGAGATCCGGTTCAAAGAAAAGAGTGACAAATATTATAAAAAATATGATGGCAGATATATTAAATTAAATTTAACTCCACTTGAAATAACATCATACCCGATACAAATTGTATATCACAATGCTGGAAAGCACCCTATTCCAAGACTAAATGTAGTCGGAGCAACGGTTAACCAACAAAATGTCGATATCGATGTAATGCTAGATGAATGGACAAAAGGTCTTCAAGATTATGGAGTGATTATTGCAGCGATTATTTCTATGATCTCTATCATCATTGCCATATTAGCATATAATGCACAAAAGAATGAATTCAGGACGCAACAGAAAGAAATCCATCAAATAGAAATAAAGATACATCAAATTAGTCAAATGCATATTAAGATGGAAAATGGAGCGGACCTTAATAAAAGTGAGCTAAATAAAACTGCACATGCAATCCATGATGAATCGATAAAGGAACCAGATAATGGCTTAGATCGATGAAAGGCAAAATCCGGAAAAAGGTCCTGGTGGCTACCTTAATTTTAAAGTAATAACCCGCAGCTAGTTGTGGCTAGGATGAAGATGAAGGACATGAGTATTCAACCTAGGCTTGGCCCAGCTTTGCATGGTTACGATTTCATGCGGCGGCACCTTGTGGATGCCACGTTGCTTGCCTGCGATACGCTGCCGGCGTTTCACTAGCGCCCATCAGGACCTTCCCAAGAGTTAAACTTAAGCAATCTCGCCGCATACAACCACGCAGCCTCGCTCATCTCCTCGTCCTCCGGCATTCTTGCTAGCCTCAACCGTCGCGCCAGCAGCGCCGCCTTCTCCCGCCCGAAATAGATCTCCATGCCCTTCAGGCGCAGCAGAAGGCGGAATAGCTCCACTTCGGGCCGAGCCGATGCAAAGAGCCCTTCCAGCTCGCTTCTAGCCCCGGCATCTTCATCGAGCCGCAAGGAATAATTCGCTATCCTGGCCCTCAGCTTTTCATCGGCGGAGCATATGGGAAAGGTGACAATCTTTTGCTGCTCTTCACATGTGAGCAGATTCATTTTAGAGAGGTAAAGAGCGGCTGTGCAAACCTGCGGCTTCACAGAATAGATGCGGCAGCCGGGCAGGCTGGAATCGAAAAATGGACAGGGCTCGCCTTCTTTCTTGCCGAGCATCCGGGCCGATCCTACCAGATCGCCCGACAGATCATGAGGCCTGGTGTAGTTCATCATGAACCTCTTCAGAGAGAGGCCCAGATGCCGGGCAATCCTGCGGCAGTCATCTATGGAAACGGCAATTCCTCTCTCCTCCAGACAGCACCGGCCGCATCTCTCGCAAACGACCAGCAGGTGCAGCGCAGCGTTTGCCAAGAAATAGGGCTCGAATTCCGGGGAGATCAGCTCATCCATTTCCCTGGCTGCTTTTTCCGGCTCCTTCAGCCCGCCCTCCGGCACAAGCTTGCTCAGGGCCTGCATGGTATTTATCCCGCGATCGATTTCTTCCCTCGGTCTGAGATTCATTTAAGCACCTTTCTACCAATTCATTTTTTTGGCTTTTCGCCATTTTCCAGTGGCTAACCTCTAACCTCACTACGAACGCTCACCACAAAGGCACAAAGGCACAAAGGCACAAAGACGACGTAATAATATTAGCTCTTCGCCATTTTTTAGTGGCTAACCTCGATTTACTGTAGTTTTCCAGTTTTTAGTTCGTCTCTGTGCGTTCTCTGTGAGCTTTGTGTCTCTGTGGTGGAATCGTCGTTAGCCACTGGTTATAATCAAATGGCTGACGATACTGCACGGAGGACTCACATAGGACTCACATAGGACGCCATTATTCCATTACCCACTCGATACAGCAAGGAACTCATTTTTAGATCCAATTTACGGCGATCTCCTCACCAATTTCGATGAGCGCTGCAAATCCCTGCCGCAGCTCTCCCACATTGACGATCCGGGTGGAGCCGATGAAACACTCTCCTCGCGCCTCGTGGATATGCCCGCAAAGCAATAGGTCGGGCTGATACTCCTCCACGAAACGGCGCAGGCTGACCGATCCCGAGCTTTCCCCATTGTAAAGAGTATCTTGCGCACCTCGGGGCGGTTGATGCACAACCACTGTCTTGATTCTTGCGTCAATTATATCCTGATAAGTTGCGGCCAGGGTTTCATAAACCTCGTCATCCCTATGATAGTAGCGAGCAGGATCTTCCTGCCGCCGGGGATCTCTGGCCACCATTCCACCCATGCCCAGAAAGCCGACGTCTTCAAGGCAAAAGGAGGAACGATGCAGCATTCGTAGGCCCGCTTCTTCCCATAGATCTGGCACAAAATCTCTGTGGTCCATGTTTCCGGGAACAATGAGCACGGGCGGCCCCAGGCTGGCCAGAGCAATAGCCGCAGGGCGGGCCGTCTCCCTGCTGCCGGTATTGTGCAGATCGCCGCAAAAGACAATGAGATCTGCGTCAATTTCCCTCACTTTGTCCAGCATCTCGATGCGGTCATGCAGATCCGCCAGCCCTAAAATCCGCAAAGGCTTCTTTGTGCCTGCCATATTCTTTCCAGATATTTCTAAGCGTCAAGATGATATAAATAGAATACGAACGGGCCCCAGGAAAACAGGCTAATATGCATTCGCGAGTATTATCAAAATAGAAAAAGAGGATAGACAATGAAAAACACTACATTTCTTATCTGCATGGCATTCCTGGCATGCATTGTCGCGCTAGCTTCTTTCGCATCTGCCGGATGTTCATCCTGCGAGAAAGAAGGCGACTGGAGCCAGAGCGCCAGCAACTTTATTGAAGGCAAGCCCACAAGCGACGTGCCCGCCGAGTTCGGGCCAAAGGCCGTGAGAAAGACCGAGTCGCAATTCGAGAATAAGACCAAAGCTGCCGAAGAGACCGCACCGAGCAGCGCAAATGCCGCTGCCGGCTCTGCGTCGCAGTCTTTGAGCGCAGAATTAATTCTAAGGAGCATCAATGCCACGCCGTCTTTGGTTAACTCTGCAAGCACGGTAAAGATCACAGCCGTCTTTGCCCTGAACGGTTCCGAACAGGCGGAAAACCAATCGGAAATACCGCTCACTGCCACAGCTTCCATCAAAGACTCGACCGGCAAAGAGGTAGAAAAGCTCAGCCTGATTAAAACATCTGGAAATGAGTACTCTAAAAACTGGAACGCCAGTGTCCCGGCGGGCATCTACAATGTGGATATTGCCGCCTCGTCTCTACTGGGTGCAGGAAACTTCAACAACGCCCTGCAAATTGAGGTAGCCAGCTTCGGCAATGCTACAAAGGTCGCTACTTAAGCGTAAAATCTGGGATGAGAATCGAGAGACTTGCTGGCGAAAAAGCCAGTTTCTATTTTTTAATTAACTTATGGACTTGACGGGATTCGAACCCGTGGCCTCCGCCTTGCGAAGGCGGCGATCTACCACTGATCTACAAGCCCAATTTAAAAGAGAGTGGTTTAGAGGAGTCCGACCTCTTCCACCTCTGCCGATTCTACGTCGGGTAATTTTCGGACTGCTTCCTCGATCTCATCCGGGCTTCTGCCTCCCTTATCGTCCATTATTGTTACGACGATTAAGGCCTTCAAGCCAAAGGCGATGGGCATCTCCTCGATGGCATGCAGCCTGGCAAAGGATGGCACTACCTTCTTGATCTCCTCGGCGAGCTTTTTCAGATCCACATCCGTGCTCACCGGCATAACCTTCATTCTTACAGCAGCTTCTCCCATCTATTACACCTCACGGTCCTGAGAAGCCACAGGCTTTGCAAGAATAAACGTTGCTCTGCTTTTTACATTTATTACATCTGGCAATCACGGTTCCACAGCTGGGGCAGGGGAACCTCGTCCCGCCCGCGCCGGTCAGCGTAATGCCACATGATATGCATTTCTCTGGTATTTCTTCCTTCATGTTATCTTCTCCATGATTGATGTATTTCTCTGTATAAACCTTCCCATAGATAGACTGAATTTAGGATGAATTTTGCCGGAATTACTTTCTTATTATCCCTTTATAATCGTGCCGCCTTCTCCTTTCTTCAGTGCTCTGGTGAATTGCTGCGCATCGGTGCCATTGAGCACCCAGATGCTGCTTCCTTTAAGAATGCCACAGAGAAGTTTAATTGTGCCCTGATCGATGCAGCTAACGCGACCTAGCATGCGATTTGCCGGCACTTCAGTAACTACCTTTCCATCCAGCATCACGCCATCCACATCAGTAGCCTTGATAAGGGGGGCAGATAGCCGTGCGGCTACCAGGGCCGCCACCGCATCCGAGGTGTAGTCCCAATTATGCTGAAGATCGCGATCTTCCTCAATGAGGGCCTGGTAAGGCAAGAGAACCTGCACGCGAGAGTCGTCTTTGGGACGGCGGATCTCGCGAGTGAGAGCAGCCCCGCTTCCATCCGCCAGAAAATAGGCATATTGCTCCATGGCCAGGACAGCCATCCAGTGCGCGGCCTCCTGGCTGAGATCGCCGCGAGAATAGATCTCTCGCACCAGATCGGCCATGACGCCGCCGCCCGGCACCACCAGGAAGCTGTAGCCCTCCTCCGCGAGAGTCAGGAGGGCGCGCATGAGCGGTCGGGCGCTGGCCATGAGGCTTCCTCCCATCTTCAGCACATAAAATGGCATCAATAATAGTAATCACGCCTGCTATTAGAGCTTCATCGTGAGTCTCTGGCAAAAAGGATAGCTAAAGGTCGATTGGATGTAGGGTAGGGAGGGATTGATGAATAATCGACCTTTGCCGTATAAACATCCGACTTGGGACGTAGATAAGCCTTTTGGTTGTGGTGCAGGAAATTTAGCACAATGAACGAGAGGAACAAGATTGTGACCCCCCTTCTGGCGGTGGACGCCGTCATACTCTTCCAAGACGGGATCGTGCTCATCAAGAGAGATAACCCACCCTTTGCTGGCAGCTATGCCCTGCCCGGTGGATTTGTGGAAGTGGGTGAAACGGTCGAGGCGGCTGTGGTCAGGGAAGCCTGCGAGGAGACTGGACTTGCTATAGAGCTGCAAGGAATGGTGGGCATCTACTCAAACCCCGCCCGCGATCCGCGCGGGCACGTCGTATCCGCCGCCTTTCTCGCTAGGGGCAGCGGCGTGCTTCTGGCAGGTTCGGACGCGAGGTATGCGAAGGTTTTCCTTCTGGAAAGCCTGCCGCCTCTGGCTTTTGACCATGATGAAATAATAAGAGATGCTCTATTCCTGGCAAAAGCCCGGTTAGGAAGAAGCCAGTTTCAGTAAAGGAACAATCAAATTAAAGTATAGTAATCGAAATTAGCACACTTACCTGAATTAGGAAGATTGCAGGAATCATTTTTCCCCAGATCTTCCGGGCCTTTGGGAGATGTGTCATGGAAGAGATCCGAGAGCTCATAGAAAAGTATGCGTTGCAAAACGCTGTGAAGTACAAAGCCGCACCCAATGCCGGGGCGGTTATGGGCAAGCTCCTGGGCGAGCACGTGGAGCTACGCGCCCGGGCCAAAGAGCTATCGCCTCTGGTAAAAGAGGTGCTGGAAGGCGTGGAGAAGACCAGCCTGGAAGAGTGGCAAGAGAGGCTGCTGATCATTGCGCCTGAACTTTTGGCTGAGCTCTCGGAAAAGAAGGAGCCGGACAAGGGATTGCCCGCTCTGCTGGGGGCGGAAAAGGGCGTAGTCATGCGTTTTGCACCAAACCCCAATGGTCCGCCCACGCTAGGCAGTGCGCGCGGCATCATCGTCAACTCCGAGTATGTGAAAAAGTACGGCGGCAAGTTCATCATTCGCTTCGATGACACCGATCCCGTAAAGAAGCGACCCATGCCCGAAGCCTACGGCTGGTATCTGGAGGACTGCACCTGGCTAGGTGCCCAGCCGGATCTGGTGATCACGGCCAGTGAGCGGGTTGACCAGTACTATCCCATAGCCGAAGAGCTGATTCGCCGGGGCGGAGCCTATGTTTGCGGCTGTGCCCAGGCCGTCTTCAAGGAGCACAAGGACAAGGGAATAGAGTGCGAGCACCGGGATCAGACTGTAGAGCAGAACCTGGAACTCTGGCGGCAGATGCTCGACGGCCGCATGCCTGAAGGCGGCGCTGTTTTGCGGGTCAAGACCGACATGCATCACAAGGATCCGGCCATACGTGACTGGCCCGCTTTTCGCATCGTCACCGCCTCTCATCCCCTGGTTGGCAGCAAGTATCGCGTCTGGCCGCTGCTCGATTTTGAGTCGGCGGTGGAGGACCACCTGCTGGGCACCACGCACATCATTCGGGGCAAGGATCTGGCTGACAGCGGAAGCCGGCAGAGGTATCTCTACGGCTATTTGGGCTGGGAGTATCCTCAGGTGATCCACTGGGGCAGGATCAAGATTCATCAGTTCGGCTCCTTCAGCACCAGCAAGCTTCGCAAAGCCATCGAAGCCGGCGAGTACACGGGCTGGGACGACCCCAGGGTGCCCACCGTTCGGGCCATGCGCTGCCGGGGCATCCGGCCCGAAGCGCTGCGCAGGTTCATGATCGACCTGGGCGTGGGCGAGACGGACATTTCCATCAGCATGGACTCCATCTATGCCGAGAACCGCAAGATCATCGACCCCGAGGCCAACCGCCGCTTCTTCGTCTGGGAGCCCGTTGAGCTGACAATCGAGGGCGATGTGCCTGCCGTGGCGCACGCGCCTCTGCATCCCACCGCAGATCGGGGCTTGCGGGAGATTCCTGCCGGGAACAAGTTGTTCATCTGCAGAAGCGATCTAGAAGCCTTCCAGGTAGGGGATAATATCCGGCTCAAGGATCTGTGCAACGTAGAAATTACGGGGCTGGAGCCAGCCAGGGCGCGCTTCCTGGGCAAGGACATGGGCAAGAGGACCAAAATCATTCAGTGGGCGCCCCTGGACGGGCCGAAGGTGCGGGTCATGAAGCCGGACGGCCAGGATGGGGGGGTAGGCGAGGCGGGCATTGCCGAGGAGCTGGGCAAAGTGGTGCAGTTCGAACGGTATGGATTTGTGCAGGTCAATTCCGTGGGCGAGACGATAGTGGCGAACTTTGCGCACCGCTGAGTAATATAAGAGCAAACTCAGAAGAGATTGATTGGCAGCAGGGCCGCCGCCAGAAAAGCCACCAGCGCCACTGCCATTCCCCTTTTCAGCGCCTTTTGCGATCCCGTAGCATCCCCTCTAGCAATTTTCAGCACGGAGAAGAGGAAGAACAGATCCGCTACTACTACTATCATCAGATACGCTCTGCCGAAGGGCGCAAAGAAGCCTAAGCCAACCGCCGCCAAAGCGAAGGCTGCGGCCAGCGCCGCAGAGGTGCGCTCGCCCGCCAGGATGGGCAGCGTGCGCGCGCCGCCCGCACGGTCGCCGGTCATGTCCTCGATGTCTTTGGCAATCTCCCGGCTCATGCTGACCAGAAAGGAGAGAAAGAAGGGAAGCCTGTTAGCCAGAAGGCCCGCGCTGCCTGCCGCTGCCCCCCCGAAGAGAAAGGCGGAGCCGGTGAGAAAAGCCACGCAGATGTTTCCCGCCAGCGGCGTGGCCTTGAGATTTCTGGCATAAAGAAAGAGGAGCACAGAGTTGAAGGCGGCCACTTCCAGGCAGATCTGGTTCACCAGACCCGCGCATAGGCATCCAACGGCAAAGAGGACCAGAGAATAATAGAAAGCCGCACGCGCGCTGATGCGCCCGCTGGGAATGGGCCGCTTGGGTCTATTTATGGCATCGATCTCTCGATCATAGTAATCATTAATGGCGTTTCCTGCGCCTGTAATCAGGAAGACTGTAAGAAAAATGAGTGCTGCTGCCAGAGGTTCCAGGCCCCCGGCTATGGCGAGACCTACGATGGCAGCCGCTGCCGCCATTATGCAGTTGAACGGCCGCAAGATCTCCCAGTATGTATTCAATGCAATAAGCCCCTGCGGCCCCTAGCCAGAGATGCCGCGCACCAAGTAGAGCAGATAGAACTCAGTTAAGTAGCTATCGATGTTGCGGCGAGCCGGTTTGTCGAAAGAGATCTCCTGGGCGGGACGGGTGAGCTTTATCAGATAGGTGCTGCTGGCTGGAACCTTTTCTCGGTAGATGAGACCGGAACTCTGCATCTTGCACACAATCTTCGAGCACTTGCTGCTGTCGATGGACATGAGACGACGCAGCTCCGATTGAAACAGGCCGCTTCCTCGTGAGCCGATGAGATCAAGTGCTCTCTCTTGCAGGGCAGAGAAGTTGTTGGTGGGGCTATTCCCTGAATTTTTTGACATTTTTACCACTGGGCCTGAATTAAAACTTAATTTATTTTGATATACTGTAATGGCGTTCTTTTGGTATAAAATCTTTTTGTTGATATGTACTTTTTGCAGGTAAATATTGATATAAATCCTGATAAAAGTAAATCTATTACTCGATTAATTTATATTAAAATATTTTACAAGAAGTATACGATTCAACCACAGAGACACAGAGCGACTAACTAATAACTGGAAAAACATAGTATTCTCTGAGGAGCTATTGGAAATAGCGAAGAGTTAGCTGTTTTTCTACAATTCTGCGTTTTATGCCGGAGTCGAATGATCTGTTCCCTGCAGTGGGAATTTGGCTCGAATCTCCCGGCTTCTTAGCACTGGCAAATCCATCTCAGCTAAAATCCCCTCAATCCTCTTTCTCTCCTCAGAGCGGAGGGACTTTCTATCAAGATAGGCATAGGTAGCTTTCGATTTCTGGCATGCCTCCTCCACTAAATCCCGATTTACTCCTGCCATCTGGTAATTAGAGAAAAGATGCCCGAAGGCCACCGCCGCCTTGAACATGAGATCCGTCTGCCTGGCCATATAGTGCCCGCCGCCAAAGCCCAGGAATACAGGAAGCTCCTTTGTCTCCAGGGCTAAAATTGCCCTGGCTACCGCCTCCCCTGCCTGCCGATCCTGCCATTCCTTCAGAGTGCTGCCTATCTCAGCAAAAAAGCAGGGCGTCTTCAAGTCCACCGGCCCGTGATGAGTGGCCTCGGCAGATACCGCAAAACCGGGTAGAGTTTGATTGGCAATGTTATGCAAAAATGACCTCAGGCCAGAGGATGCCGTCGCAGAAAGCTTGCTTTGGCCGTCTTCTTGTATGCCCGTGAAATGCCCACCCAGCCATGGCAAACCGGCTTTCGCCTCATGCCGGCTGGCAAAGACCACCATCTTTGGCTGCAATCCTAAATCGGCCAGCCGCTCATCCAGCCCGCTTAAGCGTGTCTGCTTTTCATCGTGAATTATCAGTAGCCATCGACCGTAAAAACTGTAGCCCTCTTTGCACTGCCAGGGCAGCAACTCCTGCAGACGCTCATAAATATTGAGGCTTGCCGGATCTGCCCTGGAGCAGACTACGGCAATCTCGCGAGGAAATGCAATCTTCAGATCTCCTTGCTCACATCCAACATTTTTGCCACCATGGGCGCGTAATCGATCTTGCTGGCCTTGATCTCGGTGAGAGGCATGATCACTAGCATGGGCCGCTCCTCGATGAGGCCCTGGGCAGAGAGAGCGCGAAGCTCCTTATCCATGCGGTTCTTTAGATCCGGATAGCCTGTGGACAGGAAAGCCCCGAAGATCTCCCCCGGCTGCAGATAGCTGTACAGAGGCGCTCCGATCTTGCGGAAGGCCTGGTAAACCTGGGAAAGATCCTCGCGATCGTGACCGTGCCTGATGCGTACATGATAAAAGGACATCAGCTCGCAGCAGATCTTTTGCCAATCCACGTAGGCTTCGCGAGTCAATAGCCCGCTCTGGAAGAACTTGGTTCGCTTTCCAGAGATGGTGGGCCGGGAGATGCCCGTCCTCCGGGAAAGCTCCAGGTCGGAGAGCATGGGATACTTCACAAAGGCGTAGAGCGTGAGCTTGTCCTTCTCTGTGAGGCGGGAGTCCTCAGTTAAAGCGGCCTTGGGTGGTATTATCTCCCCAGAAAGATCGGATCTGGTGAGATCAAAGAGGCCGTCTACCGCGAGAGCAGCATCAGCCGAGTAGCTGGAGACCTGGAAGGGATAATGGAAGTTATGAATATCCTCCACAAAATCGTTCCGGTAGTATTCGTCGATTATAGGATCGAAGTTCACCCGGAAGTCAGTGAGACTTCGAGAGTAGAACGTTGATACTGAATCAGTATCTGTGGCGATGTGTGAGACGCAATTGGGATAATTCACCCAATTCTGATAAGAGGGGGAACCCTTTCTTACCTCAAAGGGAGCAGTCGGATTGTATTTCACGAAGACGGAGGTCAGGATTTCGGCACCTACAGCTTCTCCGGAAGGCACATTTAAAAGTTTTATGAGTTTCCAATCTCTAAACTTTCTTTTGCTCTTGAATATTGTTGAGCGATCAACGCCAATATTAGAAGCGAGATCTATGTCACTGAGCCCCGGATATCTGGCAAGACCATAAAGAACTAACCTCTCCTTTGATGTCAATTTTAGCTGCATTCGCATAACATATACATTTTATAAGTATTTATAGGTTGCCTAATCTTAGATTTCCGGGTATATCTATCCTTCATATACAAGGGATCGCAGGATCAATTTTGCCAGAATTTAATCCGTGAGCTTAGAGCCTGCACTACCATCGCCGGATCCCATTCTGAAGGGAAGGGGGACGTATGCCCTTCTCGGGATAGAGAAGGGAAAATCGTGTCCAGGAACTACATAGTCAGCAAGTGCCAATATTCTCAGCATGCTGGCCACGGCCAGATCATAATCGACATGTAAGGCAGGCGGAACTTTTTTCAGGAAGTTTCCCAAGGTAGGAAGGGCATCACCTGATATTACTATTGTTTTCATCTGCATCTCAACTACGACGGAAACGCTGTCCATGCTGTGGCCGGGAGTTGCCAGGACCCAAACGCCGGGTGCAATGACATCTCCCTCCTTTGCAGTCAGGACCTTGGCTCCGGAAAATAGATGGTTGTTGCCACAATGGTCCGGATGGGAATGGGTATTGACAATGCCGTCAATCTCCTCCGGCTCTACGCCAAGCTCTGCCAATGCCTTGCAAAGCGGCTCTTCTTCACCCATTAGGCCGCTGTCCACTATAATCTTATGCCGTCCGTTGATTATCATGGTCACTGAAGATCGAGCGTCTAAGATCCGACCGTCCTCGTCCCAATCAATCGAGCCGGATTTAAGAAGGAATACCGCGGGCTTTCCTGGCACTTTCCTTTTCTCCTTTTTTCCCATCCTCAGGCAAGATAGAGCTTTTGCAGCTTCTCGTAGAGCCTCTCTACCTGAGCCACGGCTGTGCCGATATACTGGTGCGGATCCAGCATTGCCTCTATATCCTTGGCATTGAGGTATGCAACTACTGTCTCGTTCTCTAAAAGGATCTCTGCCAGCTCCCTCTTTTGCTCGAAGGCAGCCATCGAGCTCTGGCGCATGATCTCGTGTGCCTGCTGCCGGCCCACGCCCTTCTTGGCCAGCTCCACCATCACGTTCTCTGCCATATTCAGTCCGTGCAGCATTGTCAAATTGCGCTCAATATTCTCAGGCCGAAGCGACATCCTGCTCAGCGTGCGCGTGGCCAAGGTGATGAGGTGGTCGGTGAAGATGAAAGCCTCCGGAAAGATGATGCGCTCAGAGCTACTGTTGGTCAGATCGCGCTCATCCCAGAGAGGAATGTTCTCAAAGGCGGGCAGGATTTGTGCTCGCACTATTCTGGAAAGGCCGCAGATCTGCTCAGACTTAATTGGATTTCTCTTGTGAGGCATGGTAGAGGAGCCTACCTGCTTTTTGCCGAAGCCCTCCTCCACCTCAGCAATCTCTGTGCGCTGCAAGGTGCGCATCTCTACAAAGATCTTGTCCAGAGTGGAGGCCACGAGCGCCATCCAGCAGATCATTTCTGCATGCCGGTCGCGCTGCACCACTTGGTTCGAGACATCCACTTCGGTAAGCCCGAGGTGCTGCATGACCCGCGCCTGAATCTCCATTCCTTTGAGTCCGAAGGCGGCCTGAGTGCCCACGGCGCCGCTCATCTTGCCGACAGCCGCGCGGGGCCGAAGCTGCTCCAGCCGCTCCATGTGGCGCGCGATCTCGGAGGCCCAGATCGCGAATCGCAGGCCGTAGGTCGTGGGTACAGCAATCTGGCCGTGTGTGCGACCGGCACAGACCAGGCTTTTATTCTTTATGGCCAGATCCAGCAGCAGTGCCAGAAGCGTCTTCAATTTGGGTTCCAGCACATCCAAGGAGGCCTTGATCTGCAAGCCGGTGGCCGTATCCAGGATGTCGTTGGAGGTGGCACCCAGGTGAATCCACTCCCCAAACTTGGGAGCGCACTCTGCCATGGCCAGGACGGTGGCCATCATGTCGTGGCCGATCTCATCCTCGATCTGCTTGGCCCTCTCCGGAAGGGTTGACTCGGCAGCGGCGGCGATCTCCGCTGCTGCGCCCTGAGGGATCATGCCAAGCTCTTCTTCAGCTTGAGAGAGGGCCGCTTCCACGCGAAAGAGACAGCGGAGCCGATAGTCCTCTTCCCAGATATCCTTCATCTCTTTGGTGCCGTATCGAAATTCAATAGGGTGAATAGACATGGATGGGAGGATGGCACAAGGGGTTGATGGAACTTTTGGTTGGGCCAGAAAAAAGACGGCTGAAGAGGCGAGCATGACGATTTCATTCAACAGTTTCCGTCTTCCCGCTATTCCCGCTGGATCCTGGTAAATGATATAATGGAAAACTTTTTTTATCTAATTAGCATTAGTCGGAGATTGTGACAATATTTCGAGCATATGATGTTAGGGGTATCTACGGCACTGAATTTTCAGAGAATACTTTTGAGAATATTGGCAAAGCCTTTGGTTCTTGCTACGAAGGCGGGACAATATTACTTGGGCGAGATACCCGCATTAGCGGCCCATCTTTGCAGGGAGCTTTTTTAAAAGGGATACTTAGCACTGGTTGTAATGCGGACAACTACGAAGTTATACCTATACCTCTCCTGAGTTTCATGACACAAGCCGATAATCGTAACGCAGCCGCTTATATTTCTGCTTCGCATAACCCACCGGAATACAATGGTGTAAGGTTTCGTACTAGCATGGGATACGGAATGCTGTACTCTAAAACAGACATAATGGATTATTATAATAATAGCGAATTTAGGAACGGGGTCGGCTTAGAAAAAAAATGTAATGTTAATGAATCTATTTCGCGATATAAAAATTATGTTAGTAATAAAATTAATATAATCGACGAATTGAAAATTGTATTAGATATGGGAAATGGATCTGCTTGCCTAATGGATTCATTTTATCAAGAATTAAACTGCAATCCTCTTGTTATTAACGGCTCCCAAGATGGCATGTTTCCCGGCAGAGGCTCAGCACCAACTGAAAAATCACTGCAAGAAGCTTCAAAATATGTCATAAGCCATAATGCAGATTATGGTGTCGGATTTGATGCTGATGCGGATCGTGGCCTTATAATTGATGATCTCGGGCGAATCGTAACTCCTGAAAAAGTCGCAATAATCATTTCAAAGAGAAGGTATAATTCAGGAGACACGATAATTGCGGGTCTGGATTGTTCCATGATCCTCGAAAAAGAACTTGAACCCTTTGGCATAAAAGTTGAGCGAGAAAGAGTAGGTGACGTCTTCATAGCTAACCGAGTTAAAGACTCAGGGGCAGTCTTAGGCGTTGAGCCCAGCGCTCATTTCTTCCTTCCAGAGTTCCAATACTCCGACGATCCGTTTGCCATGAGCCTTGTCTTAGGCGAAATCATCTCTCAAGGAGAGAAGCTTTCTGCCCTCGCAGACGCGATACCGGACTATCCCTACAAACAGATAAGCATCCATCTTGGCGAGGATCCGGCCGGAGTTATGCTACGGTTGAAGGATGCGCTCGCTGCAATGGAACCGAATACCATGGATGGGTTGAAGGTCACCACTGATACCTATAGCGTCCTTATCCGTCCTAGCAACACCGAGCCTATTCTCCGGCTTTCTATCGAGACTGCGGCAGGCGACATGGCTGAGTTGGAGGAGCGCTACGTTGGGTTGATCCGCCGGGCCATGAAGGCATGAACCATTTTTTTGGAAAAGCAACCTATTTAATCCGCTTCATCCTATTAGCTGATAATCATTGTACAGAGCTGATCTAGCCTTGAGCTACAAAGACGTTTGCGTTCTCATACCCACCCTCAATGAAGAGGAGTCCATCGAGCCTGTCATCCGGGAATTCAAAGCCATGGGCTTCGAAAACATTCTGGTGGCGGACGGCCACAGCACTGACGGCACCGTTGCCAAAGCCAGAGAAGCCGGTGCACGCATCTTCATCCAGTCCGGATCGGGTAAGGGCCAGGCTCTAAAAGAGGTCTTCGCAGAGATCGAAGAAGAGTTTATCCTTCTCATCGACGGGGACGGCACCTACCTTCCTTCCGAGGCCGCAAGCGTCCTGGAGCCGGTTTTGCAGGGAAAGGCAGACCACGTCGTGGGAAATCGGCTGGGAAATGTGCAGGGTGGAGCCTTAAAGGGGCTGAACATGTTCGGCAATAAGATGATCAACCTCTTCTTCGCCACCATCTATCGCGTTCACTTAACCGACATTCTCTCCGGCTACCGGGCGTTCACCAGGGAAGGCATTCGCCGCCTGGACCTTTCTACGCCGGGCTTTGAGATCGAGTCGGAGATAACCATTGAGAGCGTGAAAAAGGGCCTTCGTATCATCGAGGTGCCTATTACCTACATGCCACGGCCGGCCGGCACCAAGACCAAGCTTCATCCTTTCCGCGACGGCCTAAAGATCATACTAACCATCTTCCGCATGGCCAAGACCGAAAATCCCATGTTCTACTTCGGCCTGATCGGCTCATTCTTTGGTCTGGCCGGGTTTCTCATCGGCCTATTTGTTGCCCGAGACTGGCTTTACTGGCGCATCGAGCACATCCCCCTCACCATCCTGACAGCCATCCTGATTATCGTAGGCTTCCAGCTATTTCTGATAGGCATGCAGGGAGATATGATGGCATCTATGCACCGAGAGATGATCCGAGAGCTGCATAGAAAGAAATAGCTAAATCTTAAAAAAAAAACCAAAAAAAAGAGTTCGGCTGATGATACTTTCAGCGGAACTCCAGCTTGGCTTCGTTCATGGCCTCGAAAAGATAGGCCATTCCCGGCACTAGCGTCTCATTCTTGCCCAGGTGCGTCCAGCCCTGCTCCTCATACTTCCAGATGAAGGCCGAGACCAGGCCTTTATTTACCGCTTCCTGATACTTGTACCTCTTATGCTCGGCATTCACGGTGATGTTGCCTAAATCTACCGTCTTGTTCACAGGAAGTCCAATCATATTCCAGCCGGCATGCAAATTGAGGCGATAGGGCAGATCGACGGGCTTGCCATAGATCTCTATGGTGAAGTTGGCGGCGCTGTCGATAAGATAGCCTTCACCCGGCGAAAAGCTGGTCACATTGATCATGCCCCCATCCTTCATGCCAAAGTCCCACCCCTCGTCGGCAATGGAGAATATGCTCCGGTAGGGCTTATTCGCCAGGTACTTGGAGGCCTTTGCATCTTTCGGTTTGAGGTATACGGCTATGGCATTCCAGCCTGCCGTTACATTGATGCGCTGAACCTGGCCTGGGATGAGCACATACTCTATCTGAAAGCTTCTCTCCTCAGCAAGCCTTGGCCGTATGATGGGCCACATTACCTTCTTTTTTTCTCCTAACGTATATTCATCATGCCAGACAGAAAGGCCGTCTTCCTTAACCACGATCTTGTCAGCATCTTTGGGCAGCAAAACCTCGCCGATGATGGCGGGCGGGGCATTGAGATTGAGCTCTCCGCTGGCGCTATCCGTCTCGATCCAGTAGATCCAGTCGGTTGCGCTCTCGTTCATGGGTGTTATGGATGCCTTGACGATGCTCATGTTATCGCCCGTGGCATTGACGATCTCCACCACGGTACTGTAGGGGCGAGTTGGATTTTTTTGCAGAGCCGGCCGGAAGCTGGGGTCTCCCAGTATGACATCCATGTAGGCCGTCTGATTGAGCATTTCGGAAACTGATGTGTCCCATTCCGGCAACGCCTCATCGTAATCGGAGATCGCCTTGATTTTCTTTGCATTCTGGAACTTCAATCGCATGAGGTTTTCTGCGTCAAGGGCGGCCTCTCCTACCGTAGCGTTCTCAAAGACCAGGGATTGATAAAACCTCTTCGAGGAATCTTCCGACACAAAGATCCAGGACAGAGCAGACTCTCCAATATAATTTACAGATCCCGCTCTTATAAATGACAGAGCAATGGAGTCCTCCAGGTCCAGGGGGATGTACATCCTGGTGCCTGTCACATTGAGATAGTGTCCCTTGAGGTTTGCAGTAACACAGGCAGATGAGGTGGTTGTCTGGGGCGAAAGAGTTAGCTCCTTTACATGCGCCCCGGTAAGCGCAGAATCCATCATCGACCAATCCGACAACTGCCATGCGTTTTCATTGCCGTGATGATCGAAGTTCACAATATTCTGGCCGTTATTCATCTGGGAGATGACTTGCTGGTAAGTAGCCTCCTCGTAACGCAGATCCTTGACCTGCAACCCCGCCTCTTTCAAGTAATCTCTGGTCCTCATAGCAGTGGGAGCCTGCGGGAAAGAGAGGGGCGGCGAAGATATGACCAGGGCATTATTCTTCCAGGATCCACTCAGTTGATCATAGGCCATGGTACGAGCCAGGAGCTGAGATGCGTCGTAAACGGAAAGCCCCATAATTCGGCCTACGGCTACACTGCTGTAATTCTCATCATTCATGGTCAATTGATAGTCCCTGTAGACCTCGTACTCCATGATCTCCGATAGCTTCTGAATCAGGCCGGTGGATATGAAGGGCAGCGATCCCGGATCGCCCACAACCATCAGATAGCGGGGTGAAAGCTTAAGATCATCGACTTTCTGCCTTAATGCTTGCTCCTCAATCAGAGGATCAATTTGCTGCGGGTCTTTGGCCACGTCCAGCAGAATTGCCCGGCGAGCTGCTGCGGCGTGAGCGGCAACCAGGGACAGCCGGGGAACTTTGGTGTGGCTGAATGCTGTAATATTCAAAGCCTCAATATTTGAGCGAACATCAATGGTGTAGTTCTTCGTTCTGTGGGCATAATCGTTCCCTGCCTCAATATTAAAAATCCACTTGCCTGGCGTTAGCATCTGCATTCGCACTTCATAGAGCTTATCAGGCTTGATATCTGTGATCTTGATGCTTGCGCTTCGTTTTTCCGGGCTGTAGAGATTTAGGGCGGTGTAACTCGCGTCCTGGAAAAGGTTCCAGGAGATGTTCGTTCTTCCCGAGTATATCCAGGTGGGGTAGGTTAGATTGATTGCCGGCCCGTCATCTAGATTCTCCAGGGTATGGTTATAGGAAAATCCCTCGTATGCGGCCGTAGCCCCGGTGTCCAGCCGTTCTTTCCAGCCAGAGTCCATGGGGTAGAGCAGTTCTACTTCCACATTCAAACTGGCAGACTTGTCCGGATCGAGCCGGTTTATATTCCAGCGAAGCATTGACCCGTTGAGGAATGCATTTATGGCATTCGAGGGTTGGCCGCTATAGGGATCTGTGACATTTGCCTCGCCCATTTGTGGCCGGGGCCATTTTATGAACCTGCCCATGGGGAAGACGTCCAGCAATCGCACACCTTTCAGCACCACTTTGCCGGTATTGCTCAGGGTTATGTTGAGCCTTACAATTTCTCCCAGCTCCTCGGCCGGTACTTGACTTGGACTTATCTCGGTTCTGATGAGCAGATCGTCAACAAGTGTTCGCTCTACTACGGGATTTGGCACTGGCGGTAGAAGCGAGAGATCATGGGAGTTGGTAAAGACCACCATTGTAGGGCTTTCCCCCCTTTTGCTCATCTGCTGGGCGAGAAATTCAGAACTTCCTTCTAGCAGGGTAATATTCATTTGGCCCAAGTTCTGCCTCACGGCGGGCGAGATTGCACCCACTATCACAGCCTTTTTTATATCCAGGCGTGATAATGCGGCAGCTGTCTCATTGGGCAGCACACTGTTCACAAAGAGGAGCGGCCAATTTAGATAAGAGGCAATTGGTGCGGCAATGAGGGCTGCGCTGTAATTTTCGCCTACAATTACGGCTCCCGGCGAGCTTTTCCAGTACCTGCTTATCTTTTCAGCCATATCAAAGCTGTTATTTGCCTGCACCGTTGTATCGCATTTCCAGGAGACATTTCCTATGGCCAGAGTCTTTCCGCCTAACTGACCTAGTAGCCAGTGAGCGGCCAATGATGGTGGCTCCAGCTCCGACCAAACTGGTGTGTGAACGACGTTGTACTCGAAAGCAACTCCTGATGCGCCGGATTTTATGATGTCCTCGATATACTTCACGCCACCTTCTACATTCTGGGTGGAGAGAACATATCCAAGGTAATCGTCGCTCAAACGGACATAAACCGGTTTTTCGCTGAGTTGGCAGGCCGCCCCCACATCCTGAGCGGAGAGGGGAGATATTATGGAAAAGTCTGTCACCTTTGCGATCTTTGCGAAGTTGTAGCCCCGGCTCTGATCGACGGGATTATCAAAAGCCACGCCAAGCTTCACAGGACCCAAATCCGAGGTTATATTCCGGGCATAATTTACAATCATCATGAGCTGATCCTGCTTCCACAGCGTCCATCTCTCCTGATTGTAGCTATTGATATTGGCCTTGCTGAGATCTATGCCGGTATCCTGGTAGAACTTCTCCTTGCAGACATTGCAATAGCAATAGTTCTCATCCTGGAAGCCAAAATTATAAAGCACAACGCCATCGGCCTTGTAGTCGTCTACCAGCGTTTCAATAAGATTATAGAGATTATCCCTTGCCTCCTGGTTTGCAGGACAATAAAGTGTGGCATTGCCGCCTATATCGGGATTTGCCACCTGCAGCAAGCTTTTATCTATCCTGGAATCGTCAGTCACGGTCAGGTCGAGGCCTGCCTCTGCAAGCATGGCTTTCCTGGCCTGCGGCAATTCTTCTATATCTCCTGCCGCTCCCGGCTCGGAGATAACGGGAATCTCAAGAGTTGCTGTGATGTAAGCTTTCAGACCGTCTTTGTGGGCTGCTTCAACCAGAGATTTTACCTGATCTCCCGTCCCGTGGATGGTTATGGTGCTGATATTTGCCGCCTTAAATGTGCCAAGGATGGCAGAGGCACCATATCTCTGCAGATCGCTCTCTTCCACCCAGCCGTTTCTATCCCCAGCCTGTACCGATTTGGGAAGAATTAGCATCGGCAATGTTTTAGTCTGATTTTCCAAAGACCAGATGGCCAGAGGAGTAGCTGCAATGACTGCATGCCAATCGTCTGCTCCGACTAAAATCACACCATCGAGGTCGCCCTTAACTCCTCTTTCCAGGGGTGCGTCCTGTGCGAAGCATTGCTCTGTAGTGGACAGAATTGCTATGAATAGTATTAGATATTGCAGCCTCACGCTTTCACCTCTTCTATTTTGACGCCGGCATCTTGCAGCGGCTTTGTATACTCCGCTCCAATTTCGCCAACGAGGAGCACTCTTGAGAGGGTAACATTTCTTTTGGTCATTTCCGCTATGGCGGCATTGGCGTTTTCGGTCACATCACCCTCGCATACCACGATTGGCGTGCCAGCCATCTTGGCCGCTCGATAGGCCCTGAATAGATCCGTGGGCTTTGAGCCGGATAAGACCACCTCGGCGGTTCCATTCTGGCAGATTTCTGCGGCAAAGAGCCAGCACTCTTCGTAAAGGCTACTTTTGTCAATGCGCTTGATTTCGACTCCTTGCAGTGCTTTTTCGGCGTCTTTAGAGACGATGGATTGATTGCCTAAAATCAAAATCCGGGAATAGTCTTGCAGCTTCTCCAGATTCATTTCGCTTAATTTACCAGGTGGAACGGTAATTAGGTCGAAATCAGCCGTTCCATTGCCAAGGCTGCTTACGGATGCAATTGTGCTGTAGAGGAAGTCATCTCCCGTCAGAATGACCATACCTTGCGGCAAGATCACTTTGATGGATGCTATCTCTTCCGGCATGGGAATGCCCTGGGAGTCCATGAGCCGGAAGACAAGCGGATAATCGCCGCCCTTAGATGCCAGCAGGGTAAAATTGGCAACGCCGGGGCTATGCGGGCTGACTTCTACCGTCTGGGCTAGAGGTATAACCATGAGCTCTGGAGGCGTTACTATTCCCACCATTACCACCTCTCTGACATCCAGCATGATGTTGAAGGAGCCTTTGTAGGTCTTGTTGGTAACAATTTTTTCCGGGACCTTGATTTCCACGTTGTAGCCGCGAACTGCCGCGGCAAAATCAACTACCGCCTCAACAGAAGAACTTTTGGACTGGTTGCCTAAAGATGTGGCTACGATGGAAAGATTGCCTTTCTTGCCGGGTTTGGCTGTTTGCACCTGCAGCTTCATGGTATGGGTTGTGCCCGTGTCTAATGGCACATCGTAGGGAAGGGCTAGCGTTTTTTCTCCATCCATCAAGCTCACGCTCCACCCATCCGGCAGCGGCCCGGCGTTGATAGAGGCTACATCTCTAAAAGCGCCCAGGTTTTTAACAGCCAGATCGAATTGAGCGATATCTTCGGCATTGGCAGAAAGCATCGTAGACTTGGCATCATCTATGGTCATGCCAATGCCATAGCTTTCCTGTCCGATGACTGTCAGGTCGAAATCTATCCTCATGGGCAGCGAGGGCGGTGCGCTATCCAGTAAATATATAAATCCTGTGTAAGATCCTGGTCGCGTCTCGGGAGGCAGGGCAAAGTAGATCTTAATCTCTGCCTTATCCTGAGTCATGAGCGGTTTTTCTTGGGGCATGTCCAGGAATATGTAATCTTTGGCAGTTCCACTCATCTCTGTTTTTGAGATCTTGAATATTGTTGCATCTCCAATATTGGTGACCTTTAGCGTTCTCTCCTCCAGGTCACCGGAATGGAGCACAACATCGAATCTTTCCTTGTCTGCTGCCAGCTGGGCGGAGCTGGCGGCAATCAGCAGGAATAGAATAACAATCGGGTATATCTGCCTCATCTAACACCACACGATGGCATACGCCGGATTTTACTATAGTTAGTATCCCACTACGTTTCCTATTTATAAATTCTCTCTCAAAGGAATAAATAAGCTTCTTTTCTCGACGGGCTAGTTTATATCTGTTATGCATCAGAGCAACAGGTCGGTGTTTCCTTGGATCGAGAGAAAGCCTTTCTGGTGGCCACGCCCTTCAAGAAGCGCGGCAAGACAAGCCTGAAGATCAGCGACTTTATCTTTGCTCTATCCCTCGACCTGAAATGGGGGCCGCCGGAGAAGGTGCGTGCCCTCCTCCGGGAAGCGGAAGCCGAAGGTATGGTCAAGATGGAAGGAGAGATGGTAAACGCGATCTTTGATGCTGCGGCAGTGACGGTTCCCCTGGGATTCAAGCCGTCCACGGAGGAGGGCATACTGGATCAGGGAATAAGGCTCATCACTTCTCATACGGGCATGAGCCGAAAAGAGGTCATTGCTCTTGCCAATGAGAAACAGGATTCCCTGAAAAAGCTGGTGGAGCTGGACGGTGTGGTGCTGCTGATCGCCAGAGAGATGGGCATCGATGTCAGCGAGCTGGCTTCTATTGCCTACGAGAACCTGCTGGCCCGCGGCAAGGAAGAGATGTGCATTCCAACTCGTCTGGAATCGTAAGCTTAATCTTCCATGGGACAGGACAGGGCGTTTATGACTCCCAGGGTTCTGTTCACAACCATTTATAGAAAGGGCTCCGAGCCTTACGATTATATCGGAGCCAATACCAGGTCATGGTTCAGATTCTACTGGCCGCGCATCCAATCTTTTGGCCTGCGATTTCTAAAGCAGAACATTCCTGAGCTCGAGATCCTGGAGTTTCCCACCTGGGATGAATACCAGAAGAAGCTTCAAGAGGGATGGGATGTGGTGGGTCTCTCCTTTTACCTGAGTGAGACCCATGAAGCCCTGGAGATGGTGGATGCGGCGCGGGCGGCAGGCGTTGGCGAGGTATGGGCAGGAAACTACGGCGCACTTACCACAGCCGTGCAGGATAAGTTCGATAGGATCTTTGTGGGCTACTCGGAGAAGGAGCTCGCCCCCTATTTCGGACGGCAGATCAAGGACATAATTCATCCTCCGCTTATCGAGTATCTCAACACGCCCTTCAATATCAAGCTGAACATTTACGGAGTGTTGTTCACCACGCGCGGCTGCCCGGTGGGCTGCAAGTTCTGCCAGACGCCGGTCTTCTGCAACAAGCCCAACATCATCTCGCTGAAGAGCATCGAAAGAGTCCTGGCCTACTACAAAGAGCAGGGCATCAATGTTGTCCTGATCGAGGATGAGAACTTCGGCTGCAACCGCCGCCATGCCGATGCGGTGGTAGAGCTTTTAGACAAGTATCAGATGGTCTGGGGATGCATGGCGCGGGCCGATTATCTGAAAACGAAGATCGACGATTGGGCGGACATGAGGCAGAAGAACGGCAGAAAGGTGTCCGGCTTTGGGGGGGCGGCTATCGGCATTGAAAACCTGCATCAAGAGCGCCTGGACCAGATGAAGAAGAAGGAAGGCACAAAGGACATTTTAGAGACACTGCACATGCTGAAAGCCAGGAATCTGGGCAGCGTGGGCTATTACATGATCGGCTTTGAGGAGGACACTAAGGAGTCGCTACGCGAGGACATAAAGAAGCTGGCGGCACTCAAGCTTGACATAACTCAGATCTGCGTCATAACACCTCTGCCCCAGACGCCCATGTGGACGGAGATCGAGGAGAAGTTCGGCATCTGGGATCACGACTATCATCACCACGACGGCAAGCACATGGTCTGGAATCATCCTCGCATCAAGCCGGAGGAGTTTCCGGGCATCCTGGACTGGTCTTTCAAGCTGGTTCATCCCTGGCATGCGCCTTTTCGCACCTCGGCCCGGGTGTGGTCCAATGCCTATCGCTACGGCGGCTGGAATGGAGTGAAAGAAGTTGCCGCCTACATCAGCCGGGCCAATAAGTTCGACTGGAATGCCGGCCTGCGGCTGCTAAAAGTGGATGAGAATGAGAGCGAGCGAAAGTAAGCCAAGAGAAGGTAATGGATGAATATATGATGAATATATTACTACTATCTTCTCCCGTAGTTCAGCTCGACTTTGACCGCATAGCTCGCGTGCCCAATCTCGGCCTGGCTTCCCTGGCGGCGCATGTGGATGACCTATGCACGGTTCATGTGGCGGACATCCACGGCCTGAAAAACCACAGGGAATATGTGAGCCGGATTGTAAACGGCTACGATCTGGTGGGCCTGACCGCCATGAGCTTTCAGTATCAAGAGGCTCTGGCCCTTGCAAAGATCGCCAAGCTGTCAGGCGCAGAGACGGTTTTCGGCGGCTACCATCCAACGCTTGCCGCAGAAGAGATCGGCGAAAGCGGAGATGCTGCGCTTATCGACTACATTGTGCGCGGTGAAGGCGAAGCCACCTTCCGGGAACTGGTAGAGGCCCGGCTGGCAGGAAAAAGCCCGCGCGGCATCCTGGGTCTCTCCTACCACGATGACGAAGGGAAAGAGAAAGGAAAAGGAATGGTCCACAATCCCCCAAGGCCCCTGCTTAAGGTGGAGGAGATTCGCATGCCCAAAAGGGATGCGCGCCTCATCACCAGTGGCTTTTACAGCTTTGATGTGCCCATCGACTGCGTGGAGACCAGCCGAGGCTGCACGCAGGGCTGCAAGTTCTGCTCCATCAATCTCATGTACGGCCGCCGCTTCCGGCGCTTTTCCATTGAGAGGGTGATCGAGGACATTCGGGACGCCGAAGCGCACGGAGCTGGCTCCATATTTTTCCCGGACGACAACATCACCCTCGATCCCAAGCGGCTGGAACGCCTGTGCCAGGCCATCATCGATGCCAATCTCACCCATCTCTGCTACAAGACGCAGGCCTCCGCTTCGGGCATTGCTTCCAGCAAGCAGCTGGTGGACAAGATGGGCGAGGCTGGCTTCGACGGCGTCTTTCTGGGGGTAGAGAGCATCAACAAGAGGAACCTGGCGTTCCTGGGCAAAGGCAAGATGTCCAACGATGCCGAAAAAGCGGTGCAGTATCTTCATGATAATAATATTATTGTCTCCACGGGCCTGATCGGCGGTAATCCCGATGACGATGAGGAGGACCTGTGGGAGAACTTCCGCCTGGCCAGGCGTCTCAAGGTGGACTTTCCCATCTTCTACATCTCCACGCCCTACCCCAAGACACAGATGCGCGCCGAGCTGGAGGAGATGGGCCTCGTAACCAACAGCGACTTTACCAGGTACGACGGGCTGCATGCCAACTTAAAGACACGGCACCTCTCCGAGGAAGAGGTGCAATTCATCACCTGGCAGATGAACGCCCGCTACTACGGTCTGGAGTGGCTCTGGTATAACAAAGTAAAGAAGCTCTATCCCAAATGGTTTGCCCGCGAAATGTTAAGGCTGGCGCCCTTTTACGCTAAAAGGAAACTGGACCTGGCTCTGGGGCGGCGCACGCGCGAGGACTTCTTCCGGGAGGATCTGGCGAGCGGGGAGCTATGCAAGGGAGTGACCTAGTCAGAAGCAATAATTATTTACATAAGGCCGTTGTATTATCTGATAGATGAAAACGAAAACCCGTGCGGTATTCGAAGATGGTATTTTAAGACCCTTTGAACGACTCAATTTGAAACAAGGCGAAGTGGTAGAAATAGAGATCTCCGATGCAGTTCGTAGATCTAAAGGCATCATAAAGATTGATGCGAAGCTGGGAAGAGAAATAGCAGAAAGCGATGAGTTTTCCTGCCTGGAAAGCTAGATGCTAGATTTTATCCTTTCTGGAAGCAAAATCTTTATTGATTCAAATATATTGATTTATCATTTTCTTGATCTTTCAGAGAGTTGTTCAATTCTCCTCGATCGAGTCGAGCACGGTGAGGTTCAAGCTTATATTTCCACAGTTGTGCAGGCAGAGGTCTTGCATAGATTGATGATATCAGAAGCTATGGATAAATTCGGGATCAAACCCAACCAAGCGGTAAGATATCTGAAGGAGCATCCTCGTGCCATTGCATCCTTGGATAAGTGCGAGATTGCCTTAGCAGATATCCTAGAGTTCAATATCGAGGTCATATGCATGGGAAGAGAAGCAATAATCAAGAGCCAGAATTTTAGAGAATGCTACGGTTTAATGACCAATGACTCCTTGAACCTTTATGCGATGAAGAAAGAAGGGCTCAGAATAATTACCACCAATGACAGAGATTTCGAGCGTATTGATGGGATCGAGGTCTGGAGACCAGATGTTTGAAGTGCAGCTACTGGCGCGCTTTAATGTCTCATAGCTACCTCAATCTCCTCTCCACTCCTGGATCTTGTGCTGCAGCTCCACCGATGTGTACTGATCCTTCATATCTTCCAAAGATCCTCTCCAATCCAGCTTCAAGCGGCCTTTTGGCTTTCGGCCTCGCTTCTCCATCAAGAACTTTGCGAAATCGGCAACCTCTTGATGGAGATCAGGAGGAAGCTCCTTAATCACTTCTTCTAGCTCGGACATGACCTGCCTCTATCTCAATGCGGGAACCAGATCAATACGTTTATAGTGCTTCTCCAACATATTCCATCTCTAAAGCAATCTTTGCATCAACCTCATCAATAGCCTCGAAGGGTAAGCCTCCCGGTAGTCCGTTGGTTCAAGCCTCATAGAGCATCTTTCCTTCTCGAAGGACCCTCTTGACGAAAGGCCTCTCCTTCATATCCTCGAACTCCTGGGGCGTGTAGACCAGGATATCCATGGCCTCCCTGGCGTCAATCGTAAAACTCGTCCAGCCGGTCGAGAAATCTCATCAGGGTGTCCTTTACTACTATCAGGTCGATATCGCTGTGATCGCGGGCATCGCCTCTAGCCAGATAGCCGAAGAGCAGCACCTTTCGCACGCTGGGGTCGTTTTTTTAGCCGGTTCAGGATCCT
>SESA01000267.1_pt1 | contig 36427 bp, 29 predicted proteins | sample 3171451 | NCBI WGS metagenome assembly SESA01 (sample SAMN06051862, study PRJNA518727) | freshwater metagenome | biome: subpolar coniferous forest; feature: holomictic lake; material: water; isolation source: holomictic Lake 227, 8 m depth | place: Canada: near Kenora, Ontario | collected...
GTTGCCTGTACGTTGTGACTATGACGGTTGTTTCAGGCCTTCCCTTTTTTTTATGAATTGGGTGTCGGCGGATGGCAGAGCGGCTTTGACTGCCGGCTGCCTCAGAAACAGTGTTGGCCGGTCGCTTATGGCTTTGGTCAATAATTGCCTTTAGCCTGCCGGGAGGAATGACTTTGTTCTGGGACTTTCGTTCATCCGGATTACAGGCAAAAAGAAAAATAAGCAGAACGGTTGCAAAGAATAGCCGCATAGGGGCTGCAATTTAGCTAATTCCCTCTCAGGTTTTATTCTTGCTCACAAAGCTCTTAACCTTACGGTCGAAGAGCTCTTTGTCCTTCCCGTGAAACTCGATGCTGACGGGGATGAAAAAGATAGGAAGATGTTTGATCAAAGGGAAAAGTTCGGTTGTTTTAAGGCGCATCGCATCCTTTTCGGTCGTAATAATCACTTTTTTCTGGGAAATGATGTCGTTATACCTTGTTTCGATTTTCGCGATATCATTTTCATCGAACGAATGATGATCCCCGTAGTTCAGGACTATCACATTGGAGCAATACCTTTCTATATGTTCTTTCAGCAAACTGTAGTCGGCGATCCCGGTAAGCAGTATGATACTGACCAGCTTTGATGGAAACACCGGCCATTCCTCTTCAGAAAGGGGAACAGGATCCCCGTGTACAACATATGAGAAAAATACCTGCTGATGTTTAAGGGGCTTCAGGTCTTCCAGGATCCTCCTTCTTGATATAGGAGAAAAGACCTTAGGGGTTTTTGTGACAATGATGATGTCGGCCCGGCTGGCTCCGCCTCTGAATTCCCTCAACGAGCCCGAAGGAACCACATGGTCATCAGTATACAATTTGTTGCAGGATGTGAGAAGAACAGACAATCCCGGTTTAACATAACGGTGCTGAAATGCATCGTCAAGCACTATCACATCAAGGTCAGTGTACTTACTGATGAGGTTTGTAATGCCCCGTTTCCGGTTCTCGTCAACAGCAACTTTGATATCGTCGAATTTTCTGATCAGTTGCAGGGGCTCGTCGCCAATGTATTTAACATTTGACTTTCTTGAGCCTATGATGAACCCTTTGCTTTCCCTTCCATATCCGCGGCTGAGAACCGCAATAAAACTATCGGGCGAAAGCAGCCTGATGAGATACTCGGTGTGGGGAGTCTTGCCTGTGCCTCCCATTGACAGATTGCCCACCGAGATCAAGGCTTTCCCGAAGGCAGCAGAAGGCAGGATCTTCAGGTCAAAGAGAAGGTTCCTGAGCATCATCCCGAAGCCGTAAAGCAGTGAAAAGGGATATACTATGTACTGAAGCAGCTGCATTGTTACAATGCCTAAAATTACGAAAAAAACGCAATGAATTTTTAAGGCGGCAGGAATTTTACAAGGCTTCTTTCAGAATGTACCTGAGGTTTTTGAGAAGTTCAGTCATCCCTGTCTCAAGTTTGCTTGTCTTGACAATAAAGTCAAAAGCGCCTTCGTCGAGCAATTTGATGGCAAGAACAGGATCGGCCATCGAAGAAAAATAGACTACCCTTATCTCGGGAAAATGATCTCTTACTTTCTTCAGGAAATCCAAACCCGTATAATTTCCGATGTCATAATCGGTAATTATAAAGTCCGGGATTGTGTTCTTTTCCAGCCTGTACAAACATTCGAGCCCATTCGGGAAGGTTTGTACATTATTCAATTTGTTGATATTCAAATGGTATTTGATCAGGCTATTATGGATTGGGTTTTTGTCGACAATAAAAATGCTGGGTGTTTGCATGATAACCTGTTCAGGTTTTATTTAAGGGTCAAATATTCAAAATAAAAGGAGTGTTTTCTGTCACCTTACATGAAAACTTGTAAACAACTTACTAACATGAAATCTCCTGTAAATCTCTGGATTTCTTATTTTTGAGATCTCAAACCTGGTATATGAAAGTGAAAGAGATTACATCCTTCCTTGAAACCTTTGCTCCGCTTGCTTTTCAGGAGGATTATGATAATTCCGGACTTATTGTCGGCGACCCGGCAATGGAAGTTACTGCCGCCCTGGTCTGCCTTGATATTACTCCCGGGATCGTCGAAGAAGCCAGGACGAGGAACTGCAACTTAATTATATCGCATCATCCTTTTATTTTCAGGGGATTGAAAAAAATCGAACCCGGGAAACCTGAATCCGACATCCTTGTAAGCCTTATAAAAAATGATACCGCTGTATATGCCATTCATACGAGCATCGATAATTCAGCAGATGGATTAAACGATTATCTCTGCCTCAGGCTCGGGCTTGTAAACAGGAAGATATTGAGTGAGAAGCAAGGCATGCTGTCAAAACTGGTCACTTTTTGTCCAACAGATTACAGTGACAGAGTTCGTCAGGCTTTGTTCGATGCCGGGGCCGGTGTCATTGGGAAATACGATTTATGCAGTTATAACATAGAAGGGAAAGGGACTTTCAGGGCTTCTTCAGAGGCTAATCCCTTCCTTGGCAAGAAAAACACCTTGCATTTTGAGAATGAAACCCGGATCGAACTTATTTTCCCATCCTATATCAGGGAAAAGCTCCTGCAGGCACTTTTTTCGGCTCACCCTTACGAGGAGGTTGCTTACGACATTTACCCTTTATCGAATACTTTCACTTTGTGCGGGGCCGGGGTGATTGCTGAACTGGACCCTCCGATGGAAGCGACAGAATTCCTTGCATTTGTAAAGAAGAAGCTGGATTTGAAAATGATCAGGCATACACCACTGGCTCCCGTGAAAATCAGGAAGGTCGCGGTCTGCAGCGGGTCGGGCAGTTTCCTGATACCAGAGGCTATAAAGGCAGGTGCCGATACCTTTCTTACCGCAGATATAAAATACCATGAATTTTTTGATGCAAGCACCCGGATTTTGCTTGCCGATATTGGTCATTATGAGAGCGAGCAATGGATAAAAGACCTGCTGACTGAACGATTGAATGAAAAATTTCCTACCTTTGCAGTCTTTTCCTCAGGGCTGAATACGAATCCTGTAAATTATTTATAACTGATTGATATGGCAAAGACAAAAGGAGAACCTATCGCAACTTCAAAGCCTTCAAAGATGGCCAAAAAACCGGCCGTAGCTGAACCCGCTGCCGTAGTTGAGAAAAAAAATACCAAAGAAACCAAGAAAACAGCATCCGCAGTAAAAGAAGAAAAGTCTGCTGAAAAAATTCAGCCGAAAGCAAAAGCTGAAGGCAGCCAGGATAAATCGGAAGTGTCGATCGAAAAGAAACTCATTGCACTTTACAGTCTTCAGCAGCTTGACTCCCAGGTCGACAAGATCAGGATTATCAGGGGTGAACTTCCGCTGGAAGTCCAGGACCTTGAAGATGAGATTGCCGGGCTTGAGACAAGGGTTGAGAACTATGAAACGGAAACTCTTGCTGTTGAAAAATCTGTTTCCGATAAAAAATTATTCATCAAAGACTGCCACGCCCTGATCAAAAAGTACGAAGAACAGCAGATGAATGTAAGGAACAACCGTGAATACGATTCTTTATCAAAGGAAATCGAATTCCAGAATCTCGAGATACAGCTTGCCGAAAAGCGTATCAAGGAGTTTCAGGTCAGCCTTGATTTGAAAAAAGAGGAGATCGACAGGTTTCAGAAACTGCTTTCCGACCGGAAGAATGATCTTGAGATCAAGAAAAATGAGCTTGATGATATAATTGCTGAGACTGAGAAAGAAGAGTCTGACCTTATCGACAACTCTGAAAAGAACAGGAAGTATATTGAAGAAAGGCTTATCACAGCTTATACCAGGATTCGTAAGAATGCCAGGAACGGACTGGCTGTTGTTCAGATCGAACGTGATGCTTGCGGCGGATGTTTCAACAAGATACCTCCTCAGCACCAGCTTGACATCAGGATGCATAAAAAAATCATTGTCTGCGAATACTGTGGCAGAATACTTGTTGATGATGAAATTGTGAAAAGTGTGCGCTGATGTGCCCTGATCATAAAAAACCAAAGGCCCGGTTAAGTGTTTTTTTCCTGCTTACCTGGGCCTTTTTGTTTTCGTCTTCTTTATCTTTCGCCCAGTACAATTATTCGCAGGTTTGCCAGAAAGCCTACCAGGAAATACTTAACCTGCATTTCAAAGAAGCGCGAAGGCTGATCACCCAGGAGAAATCGGCCGATCCCGGAAATCTCATTCCTGCCTATCTTGAAAATTATATCGATTACCTCACTTTGTTCCTGGGAGAGGATCATAAGCAGTACGAGCAGTTCAAGCCGGGCTTTATGGCCAGGCTTGACGCTCTTGAAAAAGGCAAGCCATCTTCCCCGTATTACAATTTTTGCCTGGGTGAATCGAACCTACAGTGGGCTTTTGTCCAGGTTAAGTTCGGGGATTACACCAAAGCTGCCCTCAGGGTGCGAAAGGCAAACCAGTATTTTACAGAGAATTCAAAGCGCTTCCCTGAATTCATTCCGAATAATATTGGTTTAGGGATCACACATTTTCTGGCAGGGCTTGTTCCCGACAGTTACAGATGGATTGCCTCCTTATTAGGATTTACCGGTTCAGTCAGTGAGGGGCTTAAGGAGTTAAAAGCTGTGGCGGCATACAGCGGAAGCGATCCGGTTTATAATCAGTTCAAACCCCAGGCTGTCTTATATCTAGCCATGGTAAGTGTGAATCTTGGAAAAGATAAAACAGAAGCACTGAAAGTAGTCGATATGTTTGCAGGCGGGAATACTGTTCAGAGTCCGCTCATCATCTTTGCCGTCTCGAATATCATGATGAAGAATGGAATGAATGAGAGGGCATTGAGGCTTTTAACGCAAAGGCCCCGTGATGCGGCATCATTCCCGTTTTATTTCCTTGATTTCATGGAAGGGAACGCAAGGATGAACTCTCTTGATACTTTGAGTCTTACTAACTATTATTATTTTCTCTCTCATTTCAAAGGGGAGCATTATGTCAAATCGGCCTGGCAGAAAGTAGGCTGGATGCGATTCATCACAGGTGATACCCTTGGTTACCGCCAGGCAATGATTAAGTTGCTGGGCATCGGAAATACCGAAGTGGAGGAAGATAAACAGGCCGAGCGTGAGGCAGAGTTAAAACAGCTTCCGAATCTGGTGATGCTCAGGGCCAGGGTGCTGTTCGACGGTGGCTATTATGAAAGGGCCGAAGGAGAGTTCCTTAACCGGCCATCCCAATCCTATTTATTTAACCGGAAAGATCTTGTTGAATATCCCTATCGCATGGGCCGGATCTATCATGAATGGGGAAAATCTGACAAAGCCCTTGGATACTACCGTCTTGCAATTCAGAGGGGAAAGAATGATCAATGGTACTTTGCAGCTGCTGCCGCCTTACAGATGGGATTGATTTATGAAAATAAAGGAGAGTATGCACGAGCCGACAGTGCCTATCATGTTTGCCTCGAATGTAAACCTGCCGATTATAAAAACAGCCTTAGCCAGAAAGCTAAGGCTGGTATAAGCCGTGTAAAGGCCGGCCGTCGTTAAAACCTGAAGCCAATCGTTGTATAGACGGTACTTGTTGTATAAGTGTTGGTCGAAGGAACCATACCGGGGTAATTATAAAGATAGTATTCCTCCTTAGACTGGGCCCACTGGTACGTTACATCGGCATAGAAATGTTTAACCCTGTAACCGAAGCCGCCCGAAAGAGTATACCTTGTGCCATCCACGCCAGGGGTTGTATAGGGGTTACTGTAGTAAGCAGCCCCGCCCCTGACCCTGAAATCTGCTATCCTCCACTCAGTGCCAACCCGGATATTCCCCCAGGATAGGAAACTTGATTTCACATCGTTGTTCTCGTTGGTAAATCCGTAGCCAGAAGAGTTAAGCTTTCCCTGCGAATAATTAACGTATTCGTACTCAGCGCTGACAAGTCCGTAGGTTCCGATAATGAAGGCAAGACTTCCAATTGCCCTGAACGGCGTTCTCATATAATAATTGTAATCTCCAACCGGTGAGTTCACAATGCTGTTCCACTGAGTAGAATCCTTAAAATAGGAAGTAGTGGTTGAATACCAGTGGTCGCGCATATTGGCATACCATGTCGGACTGTGAACGGCGACACCTATTCGCATCCAGTTAACCGGACGGTAAATCACTCCGCCTTTGATGACGAAGCCTGTGCCGTGGGTTTCGAGATGGTAATCGTAATACATTGCTTTGAAATAGGGGATGGTGTCACCGTAATTCTTTTCAGAATAAGTGGAATTCTCAAAATATCGGATAAAAGGGATGCCGAATGTGAGCCCGAAATACAGTTTATCCCCGATGTTCCCTCCAAAGGAAATGTCGAACTCATTGATCGATCCGTATGTTCTTACTTGTTTAGACTGGTATGCCCCTCCGCCGGGCTGGTCGCTGGTGTATTTCTTATTAAGGGTGTCCCAGTAAATAAGATATGCGTCATAAGCAGGACCGATATCGAACTGATAATCTGATGGAACAGATCCTGGTGTAGTATTGAGCTTGTTTGTATAAACATTCAGGATGGAGCTTGTATGATTAGGGCCTGATATCGAAAATGATGAGTTTAAATCATTTTGCCTGTTCATGCCGAATCCTACGTTGAAACTGCGTAAAGCGCTGCCTGCAATGTTCGGTTTAATTGTAAAGACAAAGCCCATATTACCCATGCCGAAGTCTACGATACTCGTAGTGTTGAGCTGTTTCATGTAGTCGGTTTGAACCCCGACGACAGCAGGGGCGAAGGTCATCGAGAATTCAGATCCCTGGTAGATCCCAATCCCTGCCGGGTTTACAGCCAGCGCTGAGAAATCAGCACCAAGGGCGCCAAATGCCCCGCCTGTTCCTACGAATCTGGCGGTTCCTCCATAATAGATCCTTGAGTAGCGGAGTACATCTGAGGACGACTGGGAGAAGGCTGTCTGGATCAGGAATATTGACAATAAGAAAACAATCAGCTTTTTCATGGTCGTAGTATGTTAGGGAAATTGTTTAGTTTACTGATTATCGTCTGGGGCTTCCACCACCACCGCCACTGCCACCGCCGCCGCCGGAACGGCCGCCACCACCGCCGCCGCCACCGCTGTAGCCGCCGCCACCGCTGCCTCTGCTGCTGCCCCCTGATGGAGCCGAGTAGCTGGGAGTGCTTCGTGAAGGAGATGAGTACCCGGAATTGTAGCCTCTTGACGGACTTGAACTTCCCGGTGAATAGTTTCTTGGCGAGCTGTACTGCTGATTACTTGCAGGTGCAGTCCTCCTTGTGCCATAAGAGCTGCCGGAGGTGCCTCTCTGGTCAACCGCAGACCCTCCGCGGGTCCCTGATGCCGAACCGGTTCTGTCGCCTGAGTTTTGAGCCTGTATCCTCGGACTAATATATTCCTGGCTTGATCTGGCCTGGCGGTAATTTCCAGGTGTGTAATTCTGGACCTGGCCCTGGCGTTGAGCCGGTAAAGCCGAAGGCTGGTTGTACCTTGGAGCAGGCTGTTGTCTCACCTGGGGATTGGAATTGCCCTGGCCTGTGTTCCTGCTGTATGTTCCCTGGCTTCCATTGCCCGGCCGGGAATAATGATATCGCCCATCGGATGATGGAGGATTCTGTCGTGTTGCAGGCGGAGCGGTGTTTTGTGTTGTAGTACGCACAGAAGAAGGTGGAGTTGTGCGCTGATTGGTTGTTCCCGGGACTGCCCGCGGATTTGCAGCAGATGATCCCGTAACGGTGGGTTCACCCCGGCTGTTTCGGTTGTAGGCAGTGTTTGTTACAACGCTTTCCCTGGGTCCGTAATAGGTATTGTAATACCCGCCACCGTAACCATAATAGGGATAATCCCAGTAAGGATAATATCCCCAATAAGGATAAGGATTATACCACCAGGGATAACCCCAGCCATAATAGGGATAACCCCATCCGTAACCAAATCCGTAACCAAATCCGAATCCCATTCCAAAACCTGCATCATAATACCCGCCGCCATATCCAAGGTTAATAGTAATGTTTGGATCATTGGAGTTGTTTACAACTGTATCGCTGTAGGAATTATCGAAATACCCTTTAGTGGTCTGGGGATGCTGAAACTTCTGGAGGCGGTTTGCATAAGATACATCACTATAATCAAGATTAGCTGCATTTGGTTTAAGGCTGTCGTGGGTGACAACCTGCTGGCTTGTTGCCAGGGCAGCAGTGAGATCCTGGTTGGATGCTGCGGGTTTGGACGCGGTAACCGCTTGACGGGAAGGAGTGGAATATACATCATCGTTATTTACCGAAACGGCCTGCTGGGTTGATTTGCAGGCACTCAGCAGAAGGCTGATGATCACTGCGATAAATGCTGCTCTTTTCATAGCGCTGGTTCCTTTATGTTTCATTTTTTATTACTTTTGCCTGGTATAAACAGACATAGTAAAAACAGCAAATATCATACCAAAGTTATAAATGGCTAAAGATTTTCCAACAAGGGCAGAGAATTATTCTCAATGGTATAATGATCTGGTAATCAAGGCTGATTTGGCCGAAAACTCAGCAGTCAGAGGTTGTATGGTAATTAAACCTTATGGTTTTGCCATCTGGGAAAAGATTCAGGCCACCCTTGACAAGAAGTTCAAAGACACAGGTCATTCCAATGTGTACTTCCCTATTTTTATTCCGAAATCGTTTTTCAGCAAGGAAGCGAGCCACGTGGAAGGTTTTGCAAAAGAATGTGCTGTTGTAACTCATTACAGGCTAAAGAAATCACCAGACGGGAAAGGCATTGTCGTAGACGAGGATGCAAAGCTGGAAGAAGAGCTGATCATCCGCCCGACTTCAGAAACTATCATCTGGGATACCTACAGAAACTGGATAAAATCATACCGTGATCTTCCGATACTTTATAACCAGTGGGCGAATGTAGTGCGCTGGGAGATGCGCACAAGACTTTTCCTGAGGACAGCCGAATTTCTCTGGCAGGAGGGCCATACAGCCCATGCCACCCGTGAAGAAGCTATGCAGGAATCTGAGAAGATGCTTGGTGTTTATGCTGATTTTGTCGAGAAGTGGATGGCAATACCTGTTCTTAAGGGAGTTAAGTCACCCAATGAACGTTTTGCAGGGGCTCTTGAAACCTATGCGATTGAAGCTCTTATGCAGGATGGCAAAGCTCTGCAGGCAGGGACATCTCACTTCCTCGGACAGAATTTTGCGAAAGCCTTTGATGTGAAGTTTCTTAATCGTGAGAACCAGCTTGAATATGTATGGGCCACTTCCTGGGGAGTTTCAACCAGGCTCATGGGTGCGCTGGTTATGGCTCATTCTGACGACAACGGACTGGTCCTGCCCCCGAAGCTTGCTCCGATCCAGGTTGCGATCGTTCCTGTTTTCAAGAACGAAGATCAGTTAAAAATGATCACTGCAGTGGTTGCCCCGATTAAGCTGGCTCTGGAAAACAGGGGAGTAAGCGTGAAATATGACGACAGGGATACACATAAACCCGGCTGGAAATTTTCGGAATATGAATTTAAAGGGGTTCCGTTAAGGATAACGATCGGCCCCCGGGATGTTGAGAATAAAACAGTGGAAATTGCCAGGCGTGACACCCTTGAAAAGGAAACACTGCAGATTACTGATATAGAAGAAAAGGTAGTCCATTTGCTCGACCAGATTCAGAAAAACCTCTACGACAGGGCATTATCTTTCAGGGAACAAAACACTCATATTGTGAATACCTGGGATGAATTCCTGGTGACCATTGAAAAAGGAGGTTTTATCCTGGCACACTGGGATGGCACTGCCGAAACGGAAGACAAGATCAAGGAGGCTACGAAAGCTACCATTCGTGTAATTCCCTTTAATAACGTCAGGGAAAGCGGGACTTGCGTCTTTACAGGGAAGCCTTCTGAACAAAGGGTGGTTTTTGCCCGTGCCTATTAAGGGTAAAAGGGTTCGAGTACGCCGCTGCCTGTGATCTTTCCCCCGACGCTTCCTGGATCACCGGTGTAATAAACACTTCCGATATCCTGGATAATTGCGTAAAGAATCACGCTGACGTTCACATAGCAGTTGTTTGTGCCACTGCTTTTGACCGCACAGTACCTGGTTTTGAGATCTTTTGCCTGGATCAGGCCCATATCATTCAGGTAGAAATCAGCAATGTCGCAGCGCCCATGAAGCTGGTAATCGGCAGTCCCCATATTCATGACAAACCATCCCTTGTTGCAGTTCAGCGAAAGATCGATAGTGCCGCAACCTCCCCACACTTCAAGTTTTACAGAATCGGTGCTCAGGGTATTTGTGGAGGAAACATTGCCGGCTGCATTATAATATAATTTCCAGAGTCGGCGCACCGAAACATAAACGTTCAGAGGTTTGTCATAGCTTCTCATCCAGTTGCAAGTGTTGAGGTTGCGGATCAGGAGCTGATGGTTGACGATCTCGGTGGTAATCCCTGAAATGATGTTGTTCCCTGCTTCAACAGTGATCCTGTCGACCGAATCCTGTGTTAGTACCAGGTTAACATTGTCTCCCAGGTCAATGCTGTCGATCTGGCTTACCGGCCTCACTTCCTGGATCACTGTACCAGAATTGCTGAAGCATTTGCCTGTCTTATTGCAGGAATACAGCACAAGCAATCCGGGTAATAATGACAGGATAAACGCAGCGCGGATCAGAAGTTTCTTATTTGATAGTCCGTCGTCCATAAAACACATCAAATTTATAACCAATTCCCCAACCGATATAATCGGCCCTTCCGAAATGAACCTTCAGCAATACATTAGCGAAGAAGTTCTTTGAAAAGTTATACTGAAAGCAAAATTTTTCATACAATGGCCCGTTACTTTTCTCTTTTCCCGAGAGATAAACACCGAGGTTAACGATAAATCCGAGTTTGGCGATTACAAGTTCATATGCCGCATTCACTCCCGGCCGCATAATGCTCAATGGGCCGTTGACAGGGATGCCTGCATTTTCGAGAAGCTTCGCATGTGAGGCGTCATATGAAAGATCCAGGCCCATCCCGATTTTACTTTTCCTGCTGACCTGGAAGAAGGTGTTTTCGAAGAGATGGTAAACAAGGTAGTTCTGACCGAGTTCAGATGTCATGTTCTTATACCCGAGAGCCACGCCGAAATTGAATTCTATTGAGTTTCTGATGGTGGTCGAGAAGGATTCAGTAGGGGCGATGTACCGGTCGCCAATGTCTTTGTTGTCCCTGACAGGCCTGAATGCCAGGCCAATGTTAATTAAGGGTGCGTTCAGGCCGTAATTGGGGGTTTTGAGAGAGCCGTTTGAGAAATGCTGAAGGCTGATACCACCGGTAAGGGTAAGGTATTCGTTGAGGCGGTATCTTGCCTCGAACATCAGGTTGATGGCCGCGTTGATATGCGACCCTATTGCGATATCCTTATAGTTTGTGATCCTGTCGAATTTTTTTGTGAGATAACCCACCCCCAGGGCGAACCTGAACCCAAGTGTAAAGGATTTGGTTTTATAAAGTGGAAAGTTTATAAACGGCATCAGGGCGAAAGAACTTCCGAGTATGGGGTTATTACCTAAGGGACAGTAAAAGAAGCTCATTCCGAGGATGGGGTAATTATAAGCCCTTTCCCAGCTATGCCTTCCGTAAGTCTGCTTTTCAACGCTGAATTCGAACGCAGGAAAATGAGCGTTGAAAATCTGCAGTTCAAGATGCTGGGCGTAAAGGAAACCATAATGGAATTTAGCTTCAAGGATAAGATTTGACGTGAATAGTTTGTGCTCGAACTGAGCCGAAGAAGATCCCACGCCAAAGGTCATGATCATGACAGTAAAAAAAATGATCACGCTGATCCTTTTTGAATTCGGTTTCAGGGGCATATCCGGTTTGGGAACTTAGAGGTCTGCAAAATTAGGGAACATTGGACTTCAGCCGCTAATGCGGAATTGCTTATTTTTGCCAAAACAACAATAATGCAGGAAAAGATTGCCGCTTTTGGCAGATTGCTTGAAATCATGGATGAACTCAGGGCAAAATGCCCCTGGGATAAAAAGCAGACGCTAGAAAGCCTGAGATATCTCACCATAGAGGAAACCTACGAGTTATCCGATTCAATCATGGAGAAAGACCTTGATGGTATTAAAAAGGAACTTGGAGATCTTATGCTTCACCTGGTATTCTACTCCAGGATTGCATCGGAGTCAGGAGCTTTTGACATTCTCGATGTGCTGAATAGCATTATTGAAAAGCTGATCCACCGACATCCTCATATTTTCGGTGACGTAGTTGTGAAAGATGCGAAGGAAGTTCATGATAACTGGGAAAAGATCAAGCTGAAGGAAAAGGGCAATAACTCTGTACTTTCGGGAGTCCCCCAGTCTCTTCCGGCAATGGTCAAGGCATACAGGATACAGGAAAAAGCGAGCGGTGTCGGGTTTGACTGGGAAGAGCCCGAACAGGTTTGGGAAAAAGTTAAGGAAGAGCTCCAGGAACTTCGTGAAAATGTCATTAATGAAGCCGAAGCTGCAAAAAAGGAAGATGAACTGGGCGACCTGCTTTTTGCCCTGGTCAATTATGCCAGGTTCATCGGGGTGAATCCCGAAGACGCTCTTGAACGCACCAACCGTAAGTTCATCAGGAGGTTCGGTTACCTGGAGGAAAGTGCCAAAAAACTGGGAAAATCCCTGCACGAGATGAGCCTTGCCGAAATGGATGTATACTGGAATAAGGCAAAAGAATCGGAAGAGCCCATGTAACCGTGAAGAGATTTTTTCTCATCGGTTGTTTCGCCTTAGTCGTCCTGGCCTCCATTGCCCAGACAAAAGCCGATACGCTTCAAAGGAATGCCTCCTTAATTGATATCCGCCTTATAAAATCAGGGCTTGCTGATGCAAGGGATGTCGCTATCGCCCCGGTCAGATGGAACCAGACCCAATGGGCGATTGCATTCGGGGTCACCGGGCTTACACTCGGGCTTGTTACTCAGGATCTTGTAATTCAGCAATTTGCTCAAAATCATCAGACTCCATTCCTGGATGCTGTTACCAAATATGCCCTTGAACCATGGGGCAGCGGCCTTTATACACTTCCCGCGTTGGGAATCATGTATGGTATGAGTTTCGCCCTTCATGATAAAAAAGCGAGGATGACAGCCATTAAAGGTGTTGAAGCATTTGCCTATGCAGCGATTGCGACCCAGATACTGAAGCAGGTCTTTCACAGACAAAGGCCGAGCCAGGGAGAAGCCCCGGATCCTTTTTTTTGGGAAGGCCCGATCGGGGATATCTCATATACGTCTTTCCCATCCGGACATTCCGCCGCGGTTTTCGCAGTTGCGACGGTCATTGCATCATCCTATAAAAAAACGGTCTGGGTACCCGTGCTTTGTTATTCACTGGCGTCACTCACAGCCTTATCCAGGGTTTATAATAATGACCACTGGATGTCGGATGTGATAATGGGTTCAGCAATAGGAATAGCAATAGGCCAGACCGTTTTCAGGAATTCGGTAAAATTCAAGCTTCTACCTGTAAGCCCACAGGGGACCGGTTTAACTCTTGTTTACCGCCTCTGATCAATGTTTGGAAAGATAGCTGGCAACGCCTTCGGCTGATGCCTTCATACCTTCTTCGCCCTTATGCCAGTTGGCTGGACAAACTTCCCCATTTTCTTCGAAGAATTGTAATGCATCGACCATGCGGATTGCTTCATCAACGCTGCGACCAAGCGGGAGGTCGTTAACAAGCTGATGACGAACAATTCCCTGCTTGTCGATCAGGAACAGTCCGCGGAATGCAACTGGTCCGCCTTCAAATTCCATGGATCCTTCCTCTGTATAAAGATATTCGCCGGCAAGAACATCATAGTTTGCCGAGATCGTCTTCGAGAGGTCGGAGACGAGTGGGAATTTCACACCTTTGATACCACCGTTCTTTTTCTCTGTATTAAGCCATGCCCAATGTGAAAACTTTGAATCAACAGAGCATCCGACAACAGCGACATTCCTTTTTTCAAATTCTGCCAGTTTATCCTGGAACGCGATGATCTCGGTCGGGCAAACAAAGGTAAAATCAAGGGGATAAAAGAAGAAGACTACATGCTTCTTTCCCAGGAACTGGTCAAGTGAGAAATTCTCTACAAATTCACCACCATTAACAACGGCATCCGCAACAAAATGAGGTGCCTTTTTTCCTACTAATACTGCCATAACAAGAATATTTAAATTAATTTCAGTTTATTGGTGCAAAGATACTGAAATTATTTAGAAGCAGTATGAATAAATCGTTAAATCAAGGAGGAATTCAATGCTAAAGCTTGATATCCTTGAGATCGAACTGAAGTGTTGTTTTCTTTATAAAGTCAAACAGTGTTAATTTGCGGATTTCATAGTATCCCCTCCAGTATGTCTCCAAAGCGACATAGTAGTTCTTTTCGGCATTATTTGTTTCTATCTGGGCGTTATTAAGATCAAGTATACTGTTAATTTTCCCTATCAGGTAACGCCCTTTAGTCACTTCATAACTTTTTCTCGCGACGGTATCAGATTTAGCGGCAATTTTAAGCTGATTCTGCTGCATATTAAACTGGACAACCTTCAGGTAGACATTACGCTGGAAATCTATTATTCCCTGTTCCACAGAATTTTTAACAATCACCTGCTGTGCCTGGGCTATTTTTATTTTACCACTGGCTACTCCCCAGTCAACGATGGGGATGGTGAGTCCCAGGGAAACCTGACGCTGGTCAGCGGGGTTGGAATAAACATCGGGTATTGTAGCGGCTTGCTGCTGAAGCCCGATTACAGCATGAATATTTGCATCAAACCGCCCGTTCATCTTTGCGTAATTAACCTGGCTGGCTGCTTCAAGCGTACGCCTGTTGAAATCAAGCATTGATGAGGAATTCTCAACGGCGAGATTCACGGCATTGACCGGGTCTATGTGAAAAAAATTCATCCCTTCAGGAGGAATCAGTATTATATTCGTGCTGTCCTGGAGCCTGAGGAATGATTTGAACATAAACTGGGCATTATCGAGAGACAAATTTGCGTTTTCAACCTGTGCCTGTGCTTTAAGAAAGCTTAATTCAAGCTGGAGCAGATCATTCTCGGCAATCTTTCCAAGCTGGAAACGCCCTTTTGCAATATGGTAAAGTGTATCATAATTCGACAGGTTGATAACGGCGATTTTTTTCTCTATTTGCGCCTGGAGCAGTGCAAAAAAGTAGTTTGTTGTGGTAATGGAGATCTGTTCAATATCTTCAAGAAATTTCTTTTTTGCCTGGGAATATTTCAGGGGCAGTATTTTTTTATCCCAGCGGTAAGAATTGTAAGTGAAGATAGGTTGATTCAATTCAATGTTAACAGGATAGCTCACATAAGGGGTTGGGTTCGGCTGGTCCACATTATAGGTTCCGTTTAAATACGAGTTCACCGCAACTGTACCCCCGGTAATCCCGATTTTCTGTGTAAGTGCAAGGTTGGCCTGGGCACTGATAAACTTATAACTATAATATGACTGTACTCCATTGACCTGCTGTGACTGGATGTTCTGGGTAATATTTGGTGTTGTCCCTGTTAATGTGAGTGCCGGAAGGTTGGAAGCGAGAAAATTCCTGTACTCCCAATAACTGGTTCTGAAAGTCTGCCTTGCATTGAGGGCGTCAGGGGATTGAGCTTTGGAAATCCCGATTGCTTCAATAAGTGTAAGCTGTCTGATTTTTTGCTGTGCCTGAAGGCAGTTTGTAACCAAGGTCAAAGCTGCAATAAGTAAAATGGAAAGCGGAGCTTTCATAGGTATAACAAGATTTTATTCGTGTCTGAGTGATTCAACAGGATCGGCAACAGAAGCCTGTTTAGCCGGCATATATCCAAAAATGATTCCGACTGTAGCCGAAACTCCGAAGGAAATGATAATTGAAAGAGGAGAAATGATTGTCAGGATGGTAGTAAACTGCATGATGAGTTTCGAAAACACGATTCCAAGTATGATCCCCACCAGTCCCCCGGTAATACTCAGCAGGGTTGCTTCCATAAGGAACTGGAGAACGATATCTTTTTTTCTTGCCCCAATGGCACGCCTGATCCCAATTTCTTTGATCCTTTCCATCACCGAAGCAAGCATGATATTCATGATGCCTATGCCTCCAACCAGAAGTGAAATGCCGGCAATACAGCCAAGTACGATGTTAAAGATGTCTTTTGTGCGCTGTTCCTGCTTGAGAAGGAGTTCGGGCACCTTGATCTCGAAATCATCCATCCCCTGGTGCCTGCGGTTCAGCATTCTTTTCAGAAGATCTGTGGTAGGTTTGATCTGGCTGCTTTGTTTAACCTGAACGACTATCTTGTCGACCTGGTTTTTTGCCATCTCATCACCTTCGCGACTGTATGAGAAAGCAATATCACCGAAATCGGCAAAACCTTCAGATCCGTGCAATGAGGCAGATGTGACCATTGTACGGTCCTTAACCCTTCTCATAAGAGTCTGGATAGGTGCAAACACAGAATTGTTGTAATCGGATATCCCCAGGTTCTCCATGCTTGCCTGGTTGATCTCCTTTTTTTTAAGTACACCGATAACCCTTAACCAGAGCCTTCCGCATTTTATATCCTGGCCAATAGCTGATCCGGTAGGAAAGAACTTTGACTGAATGGTTGAACCGATGATGCATACAGCTTTTCCTTCCCTGAGTTGTTCAACATTAAACATTTCACCCTGCTGAAGGTCAATGTTGAAGAGCTCAAAAAAATCAGGGGTTACTCCACTGATTTTCGTTGAATACCTTACTGCATCCCTGATCACGTCAACATCGTAAATCACAACCGGACTAACCTTCTGAACGGTAGGGATAACATCCCTGATACTTATGGCATCTTTAAGTGACAGTCCAGGTGAGAATTTGCCCTTGTTCTTCTCATTCTGAGAATTCTGGGAACTGCTCTGGCTGCTGCTTTGGGAGGATGAACCTCCTTTTTTCTCAATAATTGGTGTGATGATAATGTTATTGACCCCAACCAGTTTCATCTGGTCGAGGATCTCCTTCTGGGCCCCGTTTCCAATCGCCATCATGGCGATCACAGCAGCAACACCGAAGATGATGCCGAGTGCGGTAAGCATTGAGCGGAATTTGTTCAGAAAAACCGCTTCAAGAGCTATGTTGAAGATGTACTGATAGCGTTCGAACACGATTTCCTGTTATTTCTTTATAATGACCGGGGCAGCGCCTTTAGCCATGGCCTTTTTTGTCGTATCTGTCTTGGGGGTGGCTTTTGGATTTGCCTTGGGCTTGTATTTGTCGAGAACCTTTTTATCGAGAAAAGCCATTTTGATTTTATCGGCTTTATCGGGTGGTACAAGCATGATTTCATCATTCTCTTTCAGGCCTTCCCTGATGATGATCTCATTTTCATTACTTTCACCTACGACGACCTGCTGTCTGACAATCGAGCCACCGTCTTTTTTATAAACGAAGGTAACACTGTCGGTATTGAAGATCGACTCGATAGGGGTAAACAGGACACTGTCGATGATACTGGTCTCGATGGTGTTCTTGGTTGTCATGGCAGGCCTGAGGATGGAGTCAAATTCATTGACGATGATCCTGACTTCATACACCTTGGCATTACTGTTTTGCAGCTGCTCTCCTATGTTTGCAACTTCAATGACCTTTCCGGTGAATTTTTTCTCGGGGAACGCATCGATACCGATTTTCACCATCTGCCCGACTTTCACCTTGCTTATATCGATCTCATTTACGAAGGTCTTTGACATCATTTCCTTAAGGTTCGGGAGTTCGGCAACAACATTATCCCAGGCGTTGATCATTCCACCTACGCCAAGCTTGCTTCCGTCCCAGTTCCTCTTATAAATGACCATTCCGGCTTTGGGTGCCTTGACAGTAAATTCCTTGAGTCCCTGTTGCATATTCTCAAGTTTTCTCTTAGCCTGGTTGTAAGAAGCGTTTACTTCCTGCATGTTGGCAACTGCCTTTTCATACCTGAGCTTATAATTCTTTTCGGCCTGGTCGAGGGCCCTGGTGGCTTTATCGAGTTCTATCTCGACCTGGCGGATGGTGGCAGGGGGCTCATATTTAGACTGGTCGAGTGTTATCTTTTTTTCTTCGAGGGCAAAATGAAGGTTGATGAGCTCATCCCTTGCGTTCCTGAGCTCAAGGGAAGTATCAAGCTTGGTTTTGGTGAGCTGGGATTCAAGTTTCTCGGTATTTGTCTCCTCATCCTTGATCTTGTTCGAGATCTCGGTACGGTCGAGGGAGGCGACGTATTGCCCTGAATCCACAACACTACCATCGGGGATTATATCCTGTATCTTGACCTGCCATACCCCGATCTGCCTCAGGGATTGCGGGCCAAAGATCTTTTCGGAGCTTTTAGCGATCAGCTCCCCTGTCACTGAAACTTCAATAGGGAAGTTCCCTTTTTTAACTTTGGCAATGATCTGTTCACCTTTATTCCCTTTGGGGAAGATCATGTAAACAATGATAGCGACAATAAGAATGCCGGCGAAAATGAGTAAATACCTCCGGGAAGCCATATAAGCAAGGTTAGATTCAGGTAAAACTACCTATAGGTTATTTAAAGCACAAAAAAAATCGGTATGCTACGCATCAATATTGGCATACTTGGCATTTTTCTCGATGAACTCCCTTCTTGGGGGAACATCGTCTCCCATCAGCATGGAGAAGATCCTGTCAGCTTCGGTACCGTTTTCGATGGTCACCTGTCTGAGGGTCCTGAACTGTGGATCCATTGTTGTAGACCAGAGCTGTTCGGCATTCATTTCTCCCAGACCTTTGTACCTCTGAAGATGTACGCCCGATTCCTTCCCGTTTCCTGAGTATTCAGCAATAATCCTTATTCGTTCTTCTTCCGTCCAGCAATACTCCTGCTTAGTCCCTTTTTTTATCAGGTAAAGGGGAGGAGTTGCAATGTAGACATATCCGTTTTCGATCAGTTCTTTCATGTATCTGAAGAAGAAGGTCAGGATTAGGGTAGCGATATGGCTTCCGTCGACATCGGCATCCGTCATAATTATTATTTTATGATAACGGAGTTTTTCAAGATTTAGTGCCTTACTGTCTTCTTCAGTGCCTATTGTGACACCCAGGGCAGTGAACATGTTCTTGATTTCCTCGCTGTCGAAAATCTTATATGCCATAGCTTTCTCTACGTTCAGGATCTTACCCCTGAGCGGAAGAATGGCCTGGAACTTCCTGTCGCGTCCCTGTTTTGCGGTACCGCCGGCAGAATCTCCCTCAACCAGATAGATCTCACACTGGGCGGGGTCGTTCTCAGAACAATCGGCCAGTTTCCCGGGCAAGCCGGCGCCTCCCAGAACACCTTTCCTCTGGACCAGCTCACGGGCTTTGCGGGCTGCATGCCTGGCTGTAGCAGCAAGGATCACCTTGTTTACGATCGTCCTGGCTTCTTTTGGGTGTTCTTCAAGGTAATAAGAGAGAAGTTCGCTTGCAAGCTGGTCAACAACCCCCATGACCTCGTTGTTCCCCAGTTTGGTCTTTGTCTGGCCTTCGAACTGGGGCTCCTGCACTTTTACAGAAATGATACAAGTCAGTCCTTCGCGGAAGTCATCCCCGTTGATATCGAATTTCAGTTTGGCCAGCATGCCAGTCTTGTCTGCATATGATTTAAGGGTACGCGTAAGCGCCCTCCTGAAGCCTGAAAGATGGGTGCCGCCTTCGTGGGTGTTGATATTGTTAACGTAGGAATGAATGTTCTCGGCAAAAGAAGTGTTGTACTGCATTGCGATCTCGATGGGAATGCCCGAACGCTCCCCTTCCATCGAAATGGGCTCAGGGATCAGCTTTTCGCGGTTGGCGTCGAGATAATTGATGAAGTCGGTAAGACCGGCGCTGGAGAAAAACACATCTTCGAGATGATTGCCCGAATCATCCTTTTCACGTTCGTCGTGAATCGTCAGCGTTATCCCCTTGTTGAGATAGGCCAGTTCCCTTAAGCGTGAAGCAAGAATTGCATAATCGTACCTGCTTGTAATGAAGATTGAAGAATCCGGTAAAAAATTAACAACTGTACCATTACGTTCTGTTTCTCCAACGACTTTTACCTCGTAAAGAGGTTTCCCATAAGCATATTCCTGTTCAAATATCTTGCCGTTCCTGTGGATGGTGACTTTAAGCCTTGACGAGAGCGCGTTTACCACCGATACGCCAACACCGTGCAAACCTCCTGAAACTTTATAACTATCCTTATCGAACTTGCCACCCGCATGCAGCACAGTCATAACGACCTCGAGTGCTGATTTCTGTTCCTTTTCATGGAAGTCGGTTGGAATACCACGACCGTTATCAGTGACTGTAATCGAATTATCAGGATGAATCAATACATCAATCCTGTTGCAATACCCGGCCAGGGCCTCGTCAATTGAGTTGTCAACAACTTCGTATACCAGGTGGTGAAGCCCGCGTATATTCACATCGCCAATGTACATGGCAGGACGTTTGCGAACCGCCTCAAGACCCTCCAAAACAGTGATGTTCTCTGCAGTATAATTCTGGCTCGCTGCTTCTTTTTCTATATCAGTCATAATCAATTACTTACATTAAAATTAAACACTACACAAAGATACAAAAATCCGGCGATAAAAATCGCATGAAAACATCAATAAAATCAACCATTTATTAACAAGTTACGAGTGACGAATTACGAATTACGAATTTTTAAAATCACTCGTCACTCGTCACTCGTAATTCGTAATTTGTCAAGCGAGGTTCAGCAACGTTTCAGCGATGGTTTCTGCGGATTTCCCTGTACCGAAATCCTGTCTCTGTGGGGCGGAAGGCAGATCTGACTTTACAGCCATGAGGATCTTTTCAGGATCGGGGCCGGTCACAATGTTCCAGTTATCGTGGAGTGTTTCCACCCACTCCGTTTCGGTACGCATAGTTATACACTGCCGGCCGAGAAAATACGCTTCTTTCTGAAGTCCGCCCGAATCGGTAAGGACTTTTCGGGAATTCATGGTGAGGTAAAGCATTTCGAGATAGCCAACTGGTTCAATGATCATTACATTTGAAGGAATGATGACTAAGGTTTTAAGCAGGCGGGCTGTGCGGGGATGAATCGGGAGCACGACTGGCAGTCCTGCCCTGGAAAGTGCTGTGAAAATATTCCTGAGGTTGTCGGGATTGTCGGTATTTTCGGCCCGGTGAATTGTAGCAAGCAGGTATGAAGAAGGGAGTGTGGGTGTTTTATATCTCTCTCCGCTGCCGGTCACCAGGTCTTTATAAAACAGCACCGAATCATACATCACATCCCCGCTGAACACAGTCTGTTTTTCAAGTCCTTCATTCCTGAGGTTGTTGATGGCAGTAAGAGTCGGTGCAAAAAGAATATCCGAAATTCGGTCCGTAACGATACGGTTGATCTCTTCGGGCATGATACGGTTGAAACTCCTGAGCCCGGCTTCAACATGGGCTACAGGGATATGCAGCTTTACCGAAGCAAGTGAGCCGGCGACAGTGGAGTTGGTATCGCCGTATACCAGGGTAAAATCAGGTTTTTCTTTCAACAGTACATCCTCTATTCCCTGCAGCATCCAACCTGTCTGGCGTGCATGGCTTCCCGAGCCCACCTCCAGGTTGACATCCGGTTCAGGAATCGAAAGCTGCCTGAAAAAGATATCGCTCATATTCTTGTCATAGTGCTGGCCTGTATGTACAAGTATTTCCTGCAATCCCGGAGTTGACCTGAGAACCCTGGAAACAGCTGCAGCCTTGATGAATTGCGGCCTTGCGCCAATAACAGTAACGATCTTCATACACTCAGAATATCATCCGCATAAAAAATAAGCAACAGTTCTGTAAGCGGGATTCTGTTCCGGCAAGCCGGCTCCTGTCATTTATCTGAGCCGGAGTTCGCACTCCGGCTTTAGCGGCCTACCCCCCGGCATCGGACGAGCAGTCCTTGGCAGCCGGTATACATGGCCTTTCAACTCATGGGGTTTACCCTCCGCGGCAGTCGCCTGTCGCGAACGCGAGCTCTTACCTCGCATTTTCACCCTTACCTTCCGGCGGTTTTTTTCTGTGGCACTTGCCGTAGCCGGTATTACCCGGCCCCTTCCCGTTAGGAAGCATGGCGCTCTGTATTGTCCCGACTTTCCTCTGCGTTGCCGCAGCGACAGAACGAACTGTTGCGACGCAAAGGTACAAATAATCGGGATATTCTGTCTACCTTTGCATCCCCCTAACCAAGCTCCCCTTGAAAGATTTCAGCACCGGAAATGAAGGCAGGCTCATTTGGAAATTTGCCATTCCGATGCTTCTGGGCAATGTGTTCCAGCAATTTTACAACCTGATCGACAGCATGATCGTGGGCAAGTTCATCGGAAAAGAAGCTCTTGCTGCAGTTGGGACGTCAATGCCGATAACATTTTTGCTTATCGCATTCTTTATCGGCATCACCATGGGTTTTACGATTATCGTGTCCCAGTATTTCGGTGCGAAGGACCTGGTAAGGGTGAAAAAAGCCATCAATACATTATATATATTTATTTTCTTTGCGTCCCTGCTGATGAGCGTCATCGGCATTATGCTTTCCGAATGGATCTTCCGCCTGATCGGCATGGATGAAGCAATCATACCGCAGGCAAAGATTTTCCTTGACATTTTCATGGCCGGACTGATCTTTCTTTTCGGTTTTAACGGTACAAGTGCGATTCTTCGCGGGCTGGGGGATTCCAAAACTCCTCTTTATTTTCTCATAGGATCGGTAATCCTCAATATCATTCTCGATATCATTTTCGTACCTGTGCTCGGCTGGGGTGTATGGAGCGTTGCAGTTGCAACGGTCATTTCAGAAGGTACCGCATTTATCGCACTGATTATCTACCTGAACCGTTATGATAAAATACTCAACTTTTCATTTGCAGAACTCAGGTTTGATACTGAGATTTTCTGGAAGGGGATCAAAATCGGCTTTCCAACCGGGCTTCAGCAGACTTTCGTTGCCGTGGGGATGGTTGCATTATATGGCATTGTGAATAAATTCGGGGTTGATGCCAATGCAGCATACAGCGCCGCAGGCCGTATCGACAACTTCGCTGCCATGCCCGCCATGAGCTTTTCAATGGCGCTAAGCACTTTCGTCGGACAGAACCTCGGAGCCAATAAGCCAGAAAGGATAATAAGCGGGTTGAGAGCCACATTTGTGATGACCGCCATGATATCCCTTGCAGTCTCATTCGTCACCGTGATCTTCGGCAAATTCCTTATGCGCCTGTTTACCAACGATCCGATGGTCATCGAGCTTGGCAGGGGATACCTGGTTGTCATAGGCTCGTTTTACGTGCTCTTTTCAACCATGTTCATTTTCAACGGGGTATTGAGGGGTGCGGGCGACACACTGATCCCCATGTTCATCACACTCTTCGCTCTCTGGCTGATCAGGATCCCTGTTGCATATTTCCTCTCATCCTACCCATCGATCGGAATTTACGGAGTATACTGGTCCATACCGGCAGGCTGGTTCTTTGGCGCCCTGCTTTCGTTCATTTACTTCCTGACGGGTCGTTGGAAAAAGAAAGCGGTGGTGAAGTATGCATTGGATGGGAAAAGAATCGATTGATTTACAAGTTACGAATTACGAGTTACGAATTATGAGTGTTCAAAACCTTTAAGAAACATATTTTATTAATACCATACATCGTTCTTTGACATTTTGAAAATTAGGGTTACGAACTTTCCTTTACCAAAAAGCCGTATTTGGATCACCTCCGCTGCGTTCGATCATCAGATCATCAATGATATCGCCCAGTTCCATTGCAAATCGCCTTTTGGCGGTTTTGTAGCCAAATCCGTTGATGCGTTTATAGATCAGGATTAGCATGGCAAGGATCAGGGTCATGTACAAGAGTATTTTGATTCCATTTACATTTACGCTTATGAAGTGGGAGAAATTTAGCTCTTGCTTGATAAACCGGAAGAAGACTTCAATGTCCCACCGTTTTTTATATATCAGGATGATCTCTTCACAAGTCAGGTCGAATCTATTGGACAAAAACCAATAGGGTGTGCCTTTTTCGTTTTGAGTTTGAATTAAGCGAAAAGGATGTTCAACCACATTTGGCCCGGTTTTATATAGGTAAACACACTGATCTTTCAGGACAGTTAAGTTTCTCACGACAAGTTTCGCGGGGAGAGTCAAGTCCATTACAGCGACATGCCTGGCTCCTACATGTAATCTGGTAACAAATGAACAATCCTTTTGATCCAAATCGCAGAATGTGTCGCGAGTTGAAACACCCCGGTCAAAAACAAATACGTTGTCTTGACTTTTGTCAAGTACCTTTAGGATCGCTTTGGGTATCGTCAAATTCTCACTAATGAAACTTTGCTGAGTAAAAACCTCAACACTACTAGGAAACATGTTGGTCAGACTGATCGTATACTTGATCTGTTTTTTGCCATCTTTCTTGCGGCCAACATTAATGCCTTGTTCCAGCTTGTTTGCTGTTTGACAGACCATCGTTGAATCAACTCGGGTTATCTTATACTTAAGAGAAAGTAAAGGTTCATCGTATAAATGACTGCATTGCTCATAGATCGATTCATAAGCCTGCTCGAAAAAACTAACATTCATTGTTGCCAGTCTTGCTGAAAGAGAATTGAACTTGGCAGACTTGGTCGTACCTGGCATCTTGAATAAGGCTTTAAACTTTCTTGAGTTGTAGAAGTCCTGCAAGGACCTTAAACCAACCCGTTCACCATCAAGCAGGCCATAGAGCAATAAGTTGAAAACGTTACGGCCATAAAGCTTTTTGACTTGATAATCAACTTTCGTTTCAGCAGCTAAATCGAGCAAAAGTTCCTCGGGGATCAGTTTGAGTAGATCACTAACACCGATGCCATCTTCTTTGAACTTCAAGAATATTGATTTACCGCTTCAAAGATAAGGCGACCAGAGAGGTAATCATCAGAAAATCAACATATTTTACTAACAAAAATAAATTCAAATTGTTGATATCCAGATTTTTACGAAAAACACATCAATTTGACTGTTAATATCCGTCATAATAATGTTAACAACCCTTAAATTTTCAAAATGTCAAAGAACGTTTATACTTTTAATTAATGTTTTGAACACGACTAGTTACGAATTACGAATTACGAGTTACGAATTACGAATTACGAGTTACGAATTACCAATAACCAACAGCCAATCACCAATCACCAATCCCTAATCCCTAATCCCTAATCCCTGTGTCACCCGGTCAAGCAGTGCCGCCAGCTTCCGTGTAAGTTCAGGTCTTGAAAACTGTTCAATGTTGAGGCTTTGGGAGTTGAGATTTCCGCATACATAATCTTTATAAAGACTGCGGATGTTGTTCTTCATTGCAATGGCATCCCCGAAGCCGGCAAGGAGCCCCGCATGGGTTTCAGACAGGATGGCCGCGGCATCCCCGTCGGCCGGACCAAGGCAAAGGATAGGACGTTTTGCCGCGAGGTATTCGAAAAACTTCCCGGTCAGTATCATTTTTGCATTCGGGGTGTTGTTGATGATCAGCAGCAGCACGGCCGATTCCTGCTGGCATCTCACCACCTCGTCATGGGGCATGTAATCGATCTTCCGCAGAAAACCTTCCAGCCCGTATTCTTTGATCGATTCCATGACTTTATAATCGACCTTGCCTACCAGTTTAATTTCAAGGTCCCCGGCGAATTTACTGTCTCCGGCAATGAGTTCCTTTAAGGCAATCCAAAGGGTTTCGGGATTGCGTGTACTTACAAGTGTTCCGATATGTGCGATGGAGAATTTTTTATCTGGTGTTGGCGGATGGCTGATGTCGGTATCCCCGGGATCGTACCCGTTGGTTATAACTTCATACTTTCTCTCGTAGATCCTGCGGCAGTCTTCGGCCATTGAACGGCTGATCACAGTGACCTCGCCGGCCCTGCTTAAAACCTGTTTTTCAAGTTTACGGTGAAGTGCATCAGCTTTTTTCGTGAGTTTAAGGTCCTTGTAAAAGTCTATGTTAGTCCATGGATCCCTCAGGTCGGCTAACCAGGGAAGCTTCATCCTCCTGCAGACCTCCATTGCGATGAGGTGCATGCTGTGGGGCGGACCGGTTGAGACGACTGCGCTAACAGGATTCTTTTCAAGATATGCGGTAAGGAATTTTACTGAAGGTTTGATCCAGAATTTCCTGGCGTCGGGGATGAAAAAATTTCCACGGATCCAGACCGAGAAATTCTCGAGCAGGGAATTTTTTTTCTTTTCGGAGAGAAAAGCGGCATTGATTTTTTCACCCTTCTTTTGCCCGAGCAGCTTTTTATAAGCTTCATAAGGTTCCCATATGGGCTGTTTGACCACTTCCAGGCCCTTGGGAACATCTTTTTCCAGTGAATGGTCTGTTTCGGGATACTCGGGGTTTTCTGGGGTGTATATCACCGGCTCCCATCCATAATTGCGGAGGTATTTGACAAATTTAAGCCAGCGCTGAACGCCGGCTCCCCCGCTTGGAGGCCAGTAATAGGTTATAATCAGGACACGTTTCATGCCTTGGTGGCAAACAGGTCTTTGAAGCCAACTGCAATACCAGCCAGGACTATCAGGATAAGCACGACCGAAGATATCATGCTGACCTTTTCACCAATGTAATACGCCCTGGGCTCGAATTTGAATTCCACTGTATGTTCACCTGCAGGCAACATCATTGCCCTGAGTACATAGTTGGCCCGGAAATGCGGGGTGAGAGTCCCGTCAACATAAGCATTCCAGCCCTTGGGGTAATATATCTCTGAGAAGACGGCCAATCCGGCATTTTTAGATTTGAAGCTGTACTTCAGGTCGTTAGGCTGGTACTGGGTAAGCCTGATATAATCAAGAGTGTCTTTACCTCCTGTCCAGGATCCGATCTCAGCATTGAATTTCTTGTCAACCACGGCTGTTTGTGAAGGATTAAAACCATTGAGGGCAGCAAGTTCCTGGTCAGCATTATCGACAATCTTGTATTCGCTCACAAACCATGCGTTGCCCAGGGCATTAGGATTCTGCTGTGCCATAGGTTGCTTGTTCTCGTCGGGGACGATCACATAGCGGGTGTTAAGCATATTCCAGACGGCCATGTTCTGTTTTTCGATATGGTTGTCATACAGTTCCTGGTAGCGTCTGAGTTTTGCACCATGATATCCGCCAAGAGATTTATGGAAGTAAGAAGTGCTGGCATCGCTCATTGGATTCAGGGTCAGGTTAAGCACCCTGTAATCCGGATCTTTATCGGCAAGGATCTGCTGATCGGCAGGTGTGGGTTCAAACGGTGTGTCGACCCTGGATTTGGAGGTAAAGCTTTCGTTATTCAGGTATCTTTTAGCGACTGTGAACATATCACCCAGGATGAATACAATAAGCCCAATGTAAGCATATTCCTTTTTCAGTTTTTTATTGATGACAAGCCACAAAGTGCCTGCTGTAAGTGTTATATAGATAAAGGAGCGGAAGGCATCGGCCCTGCAAACCGCCTTGCGGTCGTCCCTTATAGCCTGCATCAGCCAGTCGGGGAAGGATTTGGCCAGGCTTGCATCCTGCCCGCTTGTGAAGTTGAGGAACATATCAGGCACAAGGGCAAACACCAGTGTTAACCCGCCTGCTATTCCAAAGGCAACATATAATCCGCGGCTCAGCTGTTCTTTGCTCAGCATCCCGTCAAAAACGACTTTTATTGCGAGGAACCCAAGCAAGGGCATTGTCAGTTCGGCCATGACAAGGATCATTGTAACCGCCCTGAATTTGTTATATCCTGGAAAATGATCAAGGAACCAGTTGGTGAGCGGCATATAGTTATGCCCCCAGGCGAGCATGATCGAGAGGATGGTCGCAAAAAGCAGCCACCACTTGAGAGGGCCCTTAACGATGATCAGTCCGAGGAAGAAGAGGAAAACCACGATGGCTCCTACGTAAACAGGGGAGGTCCAGGGTTGTCCGCCCCAGTAAAGCATGCCGGGCTGAGTCGCGAAGGACCTGATGTTTTCTTCAGGAATGCTGTTTGTGCGTAATGCTTTTGCAACATTTGAATTCATTCCGGGGGAATCATTTGACGAACCTCCATAGAAGTCGGCGATCAGCAGGGTCATGGTTTCACCTATTCCGTAACTCCATTGTGTTGCATAGGATTTGTCGAGGCCCGAGGTACGGTTTGACTTCATGCTCGTCAGTTCCGACTTGCCCCTGATGGTGTAATTTCCATACTCGTAGGTTACCCATAGGAGGGTGAGATTGGTGAGGACTGCAAACACCAGGGCAATCAGAAGAACGCCAGCAGAGGAAAGGAATGGGATCAGGGTTTTGGAATGAAAATTTCTGAAGAAGAGGGCAGTACCTGATTTCAGAAGCAGGATAGGGATGATGATGAAACTGAAAATAAACCAGAAAATGAAGTTTTTCTTCATGGTTTCCTGGTATTTCAATCCCAGGTCTTTATATGCTTCACGTGCAGCAGCTGCCACCCCGCTGGCATACAGCAGTTCGACCAGTCCGAGGATCACGGCCGAGAGGCCCAGGTAATAGGTTATCTGAAGGTGGTTCTGTTTGACTTCGAGTGAGAGTGCGATGGAGGTAAGAATAAATCCCCAGAGATATTGCCTCCTGAAAGCGAGAATCATTCCTGCAAGTACCGGGGCCATATAGCCAATTGCATGGGCCTGCGAATTATGCCCCGCTTCAATGATGATCATGAAATAGGATGAGAAGGCGTAAGCGATGGCTCCTGCCACTGAGAGCCATGGGTTCAGCCCGAGGACCAGCAGCAGTATGAAAAACCCAAGAAAATAGAGGAAAACCATGTTGGCAGGATGGGGGAGACCGAGAGTGAGGACTTTATCAACAAATTCTAAAAGATTACCTGAATATTTGGTTGATATCTGGTAAGCAGGCATTCCCCCGAACATCGAATTGGTCCATAATGGTTCCTGACCGGTTTTTTCGCGATAGTCAACAATTTCCTTAGCCGCTCCCTTAAAGTGTATAATATCGCTCTGCAGTATCTGCTTTCCTTCGATCATCGGCGAAAGGAACGACATAGTGATCACGAGGAAGATGATTACTGCAACGAGGTAAGGCCAGGCCGATTTAAAGTTCAGGTTTTTCATGGGTGGGATCTTAAACGAATTGAATGTCAAAAATAAAAAAAAGAAGATAATGGGAATTATCTTCTTTTAGTAACGCAATAACCGGGTTAACGGTATTTCCAAAACCTCGAAAGTTATTTCTTGTCGTTTTGTTCGTCAGAAACGGTCAGTTTTTTTCTGCCTGTTGCTCTTCTGTTTGCAAGAACCCTGCGCCCGTTTGCGGTGGACATTCTTTCGCGGAATCCATGCTTGTTCTTTCTTTTTGTGTTCGAAGGATGAAATGTTGGTGCTGCCATTGTATTCTTATTTTAGGGCTGCAAAATTACGATTTTATTTTAATTCCCCAAGGAAATTATTTAACCGGGACGTTTTTAAGTGTTTCAAGCAGGTAATCCCAGAATTTTTTCACTGAATCGATCTCGGTTTTTTCATCCGGGGAGTGTGGTGACACGATCGTCGGGCCAACGCTGATCATATCCCAGTTGGGATAGGGTTCTCCAAGGATGCCGCATTCAAGCCCGGCATGAATGGCCTTGATCAGGGGTTCTTTTCCGAACATCTTAATATACAGGTCTTTCATAATTTTCAGGATCTCTGAATCGGGATTGGGTTTCCAGCCGGGGTAATGTCCGTTAAATGTGATCTCGGCTCCGGCAAGGGTAAACACGGCATCAACCATATTCTGAAGGTCTAACTTGGCTGAGTCAACTGAGCTTCTGAGCAAGGTCTGACCTACGATCATATTGTTCTCTGTCTTAAGAACTCCAATGTTGATGGAGGTTTCAACCAGTCCGGGCATTTCATTACTCATCCTGATCACCCCATTCGGGCATGCATATAATGCATTGATCACATTTCCCTGGGTAACTTCATCAATCAGGGAGGCAGGTTTTTCGGCAGGGCTGAGAACGATTTTCATCGTGGGCTCGACTGCTGCAAGTTCTTTCCTGATAATTTTTTCGAGGTGAGCAACAATAGCGGTGAATGCATCTTTGTGCTCGACAGGAATCACGATCCATGCACTGGCTTCCCTGGGTATTGCATTCCTTAAGCTTCCGCCTTCAATTGAAGCAAACCTCAGGCCAAAATGCTTCCATCCTTCCCAGAGGATACGTGTGAGGACTTTTACCGAATTCCCCCTTTCGAGATGGATATCCACACCGCTATGTCCGCCTTTTAGTCCGGTCACAACTAATTTAAAGGATTCCACTGCTGCAGGAACGTGAGCTGTTTTATAACGGAATGAGAAGTTCCCGTTTGTGCCGCCTGCACAGCCAATATACAATTCGCCTTCTTCTTCTGTATCAAGGTTAAGGAGGATGTCTCCTTTGAGAACCCCGGCCTTGATACCCATTGCGCCGGTCATACCGGTTTCCTCATCAGTTGTAACAAATACCTCGACAGGACCATGTTTTATATCTTTTGATTCCAGGACTGCCATTGCTGCGGCAACTCCGAGCCCGTTGTCGGCTCCGAGGGTAGTACCCCTGGCTTTAACCCAGCCGTTGTCGATATATATTTTGAGCGGATCTTTTTCAAAATCATGAACGGTATCATTATTTTTCTGCGGTACCATATCCATATGTCCCTGGAGGACGACGCCTTTACGGTTTTCCATTCCGGGAGTTGCAGGCTTGCGGATGATCACGTTGCCTACTTCGTCCTGTATGGTTTCAAGACCGAGGCTTTTTCCGAAATTGAAAAGAAATTCCCGCACTTTATCTTCATGTTTTGAAGGGCGGGGGATTTGGGTAAGGCTGTAAAAATGTTTCCACACCAGGGTGGGTTCGAGATTGAGGATTTCGTTATTCATAGCTTGTTGGTTTAACATTATTTCAGGTGTCAAAATTACAAATTATCAGGCACTTTTAAAGGGTTTTTCAATATTTCCCTGAATGTAATAAATCTTTGCTGGTATAGCAGTGAAAGGAACTTGCTTACCCGTTCCTCCGTTTCTTCGGAAGGACCCAGTTTTTCGGGAAATTGTGCTTTTAGTGTCATGCAGATTTCGCCAGCAGTGAGCTGTGAGTCTATCTTTTCCCAGACGGCTGATCCGAAGGTGTCGAGTTTGATACGGATGGCTTCACCTTTCCAGTTGGGCTGAAGAAGTTTCTTTGACCACCTGTTTTTGAACCTGGGCAGGAGAATGCTTATATTGTCTGCATCCCTTTTCTCCGATTTCATAAGCCTGACAGGATGAAGGTCGAGGGAATTGGCCTGCCTGAGTATCTTTCTGCGTTTGAAAAATGAAACTTCCATATGGTAAGATAAAACGGGGCTGGCAACCTCTCAGGTGCCAGCCCCGCGATGACTTTTAATCCCGATTACATTCCTGAAGCAGGAGGAGCCGGTTCATCGGGTTTTCCTGCATTCTTCAACGGTATCTGTATGAGCACAAATGCAATGATCGCAATGATCACAAGGCTGATTAAGTAGCTTGGGTTCGAGAAGAATACGAACTTGTCGTACAGGAAGATCTCGAAGGCAGCGAATATTGCGATTACAAGTCCCATCAGGGCTTCCCCTGCGATCATTCCGGAAGCGAGTAAAACACCTGTATTTTCAACCCTGATCTTCTGTGCTTCATTGAGTTTGCGTTTGCCGGTAAAGTACTCGACACCGCCCTTGATCAATCCGCCTACAAATATTGCAAACGTAGTTTCAAGCGGAAGGTACATGCCCACGCTGACAAGCATCGGGCTGCGGACCTGCATGAGAATAAAGGCGACTCCCATAAGCATGCCCGAGATGATCAGGGGCCATGCCATTGCACCTTCTACGATACCGCGTGAAAGGATTGCCATAAGGCCGGCCTGGGGAGCTGAAAGGTTACGGCTGCCGAAGCCTCCCTGGTAACCAAGGTTCTTTCCTGAAGCAATGTCGCCTTCATTTAGGTAGGCAAGGACAACAAACATAACAGCGCCTGCAAGGATCACGCCGATAATATCACCGATCTGCATTCTCCAGGGAGTACCGCCCAGGATATGCCCGGCTTTGAGGTCTTGAAGCATCTCACCTGCAACAGCGGCGGATACGCAAACGATGGCTGCAACACCGAGTACGGTTGCCACCCCTGCATTCCCCTGAACGCCCAATCCGACAAGGATAAGAGCGGTAACGACAAGAGCAGTAAGGGTTAGTCCGCTGATAGGATTATTGCTCGATCCCATGATACCGACGAGGTAACCTGAAACCGCGGCAAAGAAGAAGGCCAGGATGATCATGACGGTCGAAGCAACGACAGCGATCAGGATATTGGTTTCAAAAATAAAGTAAGTGATGCAGAAAGTCAGAACAGCTACTGCAAGGATCCCGACGATGATAGCTCCGAAGCTGAGGTCTTTTTCGGTGCGGGGAGCTGCCTGTCCCATACCCTGGGCGGCTTTCTTAACGTCGGTGATAGAACGGCCAACCCCTGTGATCAGGCTCTTTCTCATCTTGTAGAGGGTGAAGGCTGCGCTTACAAGCATTCCGCCGATGGCAATAGGCCTTACAATAAATTTCCAGATCTGAAGCATCTGGTATGCGGGATCATTTACCTTGGTCATAGCCTGTTCGAGGGTGAGGGTTGCATCTTTTCCCATCAGGAAAGCTGCCCAGGCCTGGAAATCCATTCCGGGTAATATGAAATACATGATCATCGGAACCATAAGTCCCCATGCAAGTAAGCCTCCGCTGAAATTGAGTGCGCCGAGCTTGGGGCCGATGATATAACCAACACCCATATAAGCAGGGCTTACGCCGGGTGAACTGAGCATCATACCACCCTTTCCAGTAAATACAGTGCCCGAGATAGTCTGCTTGCCCCAGAAAACGAATTTTTCCCAGAGGTAAAGGAAGAATTTTAATTCACCCAGTATTTTTACAACTGCACCAAGTCCCATAGCCCAGAAGAGGAACTTGGAACCGCCTGATCCGCCCTGTCCGGCTTTATGAATTTCAGCTGCTGCAACAGATTCAGGGAAGGGCAGCTCGGCATCCTCGACCATAACACGGCGAAGAAGGGCTACGAACATGATACCCAGGATACCGCCTGCGATAAGGATCAGTGAAGATGTGATATAATGGCCCATGGTGAAGAATTCGGGCCAGATACCTGATACGAAGAAAGCGGGCAGTGTGAAAATCGCTCCTGCTGCGACGGATTCACCAATGGAACCGACAGTACGTGTGAAATTCTCTTCAAGGATTGTACCCCGCATCAGGCGGAGGATTGCCATTCCGAGAACGGCGGCAGGGTAGGTTGCCGCGATGGTCATTCCTGCCTTTAGTCCGAGGTAGGCGTTCGCAGCTCCAAGGATAACGGCAAAGAACAAGCCGACTATCAGAGCCCTTACTGTAAATTCCTTCATATTCGTTTCGGCGGAGACGAAGGGTATAAATTTTTTAGCTTCAGCCATAATCGTGATGTTTTAATTTTTTGCTAAATAACGAAAAATCTCCGAACCTAACAAGATTTAAGGAATGCAAGTTATGAGTGACGAATGACGATTGACGAATGACGAGTTAAGAGCAGCAGGAGTTGGCTGATAAGTTTTTCTCAATCATTCGTCATTCGTAACTCGTAAATCGTAACTACCAGAGGTGTAGCAGCTTCTTGGTCTGGAAATATTCTTCTGTGAAATATTCAGAGAGGGGATATATCGTCCATTTCGCCTGCAGGGGCGTAAGTTCCTCCTCGAAATCTCCGCCTTTCAGATAAAGAAATCCGTTTTGCAGACTGTTGTTTCCCTTATGTCTGATGAGTTTTTTCAGTTTGGAAGAAAAGTCGGGAATATTCGTGACAGCTCGTCCAAGGATGAAATCATAAGGCTGTTTCAGGTCTTCATACCTGCAATTCGTGGCGCGGGCATTCTTTAGGTCCAGCTCTTTGATAATGGAATCAGCAACATGGATCTTCTTTCCAATTGAATCAACAAGGACGAACTCCGATTCGGGATTCAGGATGGCCATTGGAATTCCCGGTATCCCACCCCCGGTTCCGGCATCCAGGATCCAGGATCCGGGAGTAAAATGGATGATTTTTTCAATCGCCATTGAATGCAGGATATGCCTTTCTTCAAGATGTTCAATGTCCTTTCGGCTGATGACATTGATACGGCTGTTCCATTCGGGATACAACTCAAGCAGCCTGCTGCACTGTGCGGTTTGTTTTTCGCTCAGGGAAGGAAAATATTTTCTGATCAGATCCATAAAAAAGTCCGGGTGGAATGAAGCACCCGGACGAGTTCATTGAACATTATGAAGTATAAACGGTTTGTTGGAGATCCCTGATCATTCAGCCGGTGCCGGGGCCGATGCTTCAGCAGGAGCTTCACCTTCTTTAGGTTCTGCTTTTTTCTTTGGCTTCGCAACTTTTGGTTTTGCTTCAGTTGCTTCGGTCGGCTCAGCAACTTTCTTCGGGGCAGCTTTCTTAGCCTTCTTTTCTTCAGCGGCGGCTTCAGCAGCAGCAACCTTAACGGCTTCTTCAGCTTTGGCTTTTACTTTGGCAACTTTGCCTGCAGAGGGAGGAGTAGGTCCTTTTTTCTTCCTGCGGGGCCGGCTTACACCGAACGATCCGATTATGATCTTTCCTCTTTTTGATTTTTTGTCACCTTTTCCCATATGTATATTTATTAAAATTACAATTTTATTTACGAATTACGAAGCCCGAAGGCCGATTTACGATTTACGAATTACGATTTACGAGTTACGATTTACCAATCACCAATCACCAATCACCAATCACCAACCAAAAAGGCAAAGTTAAAAAAATGATTCTTTAATTCAGTCTTATTCCTTATATTTCTTTAGAAAATCACGTATGACCACATCTGATTTCCTGATAGTACCTGCCGCCCAGCGCAGTAGGATCAGTGTTTTTTCATCCTCAGGGATGGACCATGTGATTGTCGAATTCCTGAGCCTGTTTGTCAGGCTGTGAAGTAAAACTGCAGCTGAGACGCTGATGTTGAGACTTTCGGTAAACCCGAACATGGGGATTTTGATATACTGGTCGGCAAGCTCAACGGCCTCCTGAGTAAGGCCCTGCATCTCTGTGCCGAAGATCAGGGCAAAGGGGGTGTCAAGTGGTAAGGTGTCAGGTGTGAAATCAAATTTATGAGGAGTGGTGGCAACAATACGATAGCCTTTTTGCTTAAGGGCGGATATGCAGGAGGCTGTGTTTGACTGGCTGCGGTTATATTTATATAAGGTAAGCCATTTGGCTGAACCCAGGGCCACGTCGGGGTTCACTTCATACTTGTTTTTGTTCTCGATGATATGCACATCCTGGATTCCGAAACAATCGCAACTTCGGAGCACCGCGCTGGCGTTATGGGGCTGGTAGATGTCTTCTAAGACGATCGTAAGATGACGGGTGCGCTGGGCAATTAATTCGTAAAATCTCGTTTTTCGTTCTTCTGTTATGAATGAAAGAAGGTGTTCGAGCAATGCGGATTTTCGTGAGCTGTCAAGATTTTCAATATCGTTGATCATTTCAAAACAGGGCTAAATTCTTCATTCAAAGGTAAAAAAATGAATCAGTAGTACAGAGGAAAGGGAAAAATTGTAACTTTGCACTCTTAAATTTTGGAAAAAGATGGCACAAAAGCTTGATAAGCAGGCAGACAAAACCGAAGAACGCATTGTTGCAGTAGAAGAAGCATTCGGGAAAACCGAACAGTTCATTGAGAAGAACCAGAAAGTGATCCTTATTGTGATCGGTGTTATTATTGTAGCAACCCTTGGTTTCTTTGGATTTAAGAGGTTTTACATTGCACCCAGGGAAAAAGAAGCAGAGAGCCAGATGTTCATGGCCCAGAAGTACTTCGAGCAGGATTCTTTGAAAAAGGCCCTGAACGGTGACGGACAGTACCTTGGTTTCCTTGCAATTATTGATGAATACGGGATGACCAAGGCGTCAAACCTTTCACATTATTATGCAGGTATGTGCTATTTGAAGCTCGGACAGTTTGACAATGCAATAAGCCAGCTCAAGTCATTCAGCGCCGGTGACCAGGTCGTAGGGCCACTTGCCAAAGGTGCCCTTGGTGATGCTTATGTTGAAACCAACGATATCAAAAAAGGAATCGCATATTATACCGAAGCAGCTGAAACCGGGAAGAACGAATTTGTTTCCCCGTATTTTTATATGAAAGCTGCAATGGGCTATACAGAGCTGACCGATTATCAGGGCGCCCTTAAAATGTACAGGAAAATAAAGGAAGAATATCCCCGTTCCAATGAAGGCAGGGATATTGACAGGTATATTGCTTTTGCCGAAGGAAAACTTAAGGAAAAGAAATAGCGATTCTTTCATTTTTTATCGAACTTTGCCCGGAATTTCCCGGGCATTTTTTTTATCCGGTAACCCAGTAACCCAAAATCATGCATCCTGCATC
>SESA01000268.1_pt1 | contig 36380 bp, 27 predicted proteins | sample 3171451 | NCBI WGS metagenome assembly SESA01 (sample SAMN06051862, study PRJNA518727) | freshwater metagenome | biome: subpolar coniferous forest; feature: holomictic lake; material: water; isolation source: holomictic Lake 227, 8 m depth | place: Canada: near Kenora, Ontario | collected...
TGCATCCCCTGGGGAATCCTCTAGATTTTCTCGTGTTCCCCCTATGAAGGAAGGCGCAAGGTTTCAAAACCTTGCGCCTTCTGTTTATACAGGATACGACTGGATTCTCGCTGAAACCCGTATCGCAAGCGCCTTCTGATCAAGCACTTGCGCGTTCCAAAAAGAGCCGCTTGGCGCGGCGGCGGGCATGCCAGCCGCCCGGGAGATTCACCTTCGCGGGACGCCGCGGCCCGGGCTCCAGCAAAGAGCGGACCGCTTCCACCTGATCAAAACCGGCGTTCGGAATGGCGTTTCCCCGCAGCCAGGCAAGGATGCGGCGGCGTTGCAGGGCGACGGCCTGGCTTTGCAAGAGCGGCATGGCGAGTTCCGGCCCCATTGCTTCCGCCCCGGCTTGCTGCGCCAAAGCGGCGAGCCACTCTTCTTCCGCCTGAAGGATCGCGCTGGCCCGCCAGAGCGCCTGCCGGACGTCGCGCCCAAACACCTCCTCCAGCACGGGAAAAAGGGTCTTTCGGATCCGGTTGCGGGTAAACGCGGCCGTGCGGTTGCTGGCGTCTTCGCGGAACCGCAGCCCATGGCCGCGCACGTAGGCGTCGATGGCCTCGCGCCAGACCCCCAGCATCGGCCGCAGTATGCGGAGCCGCACGCCGTCCACGGTCCGCTCGCTCTCCCGGCGCATCCCTCCCAGGCCCGCCCGGCCCGCGCCGCGAAAGAGGTTGAAGAGAAACGTCTCCACCTGGTCCCCGGCGTGGTGGGCCAGGAAGAGGGCGCGGCAGCGCCGTTGCCGGGCGACCCGGGCGAAAAAGGCATAGCGGGCCTCCCGGGCCGCCGTTTCCAGCGATTGCCCCGACTGCTTCGCCAACGCGGCCACGTCCGCTTTTTCCGATGCCAACTCCAGACCCAGCTTCGCCGCCAGCGCCGCCACGAACCGGGCGTCGGCCGCGGCCGCCCGGCCCCGCAGCCCGTGGTTCAAGTGGCAGACGATGAGCCGCCGGAAACCGGCCTTGATGAGCGCGTGCAGCAGCGCCACGGAATCGCGCCCGCCGGAGACGCCGACCAGGTAGCGCGCCGTGGGGGAGAGCCCCTCGCAATCCAGAGGCAAGACGCTTTCGCGCACTGAGGATTTCCCTCTCTCGGTGCCTTTGCGTCTTTGCGTGAGCATAAATCAGCGGATCTCCGCCGCGCCGAAGTAGGGCTGGAGCGCTTCGGGGATCCGGAGGCTCCCGTCGGCCTGCTGCCAGGTTTCCACCAGCGCGACAAAGAGGCGAGGCAGGGCCGTGCCCGAGCCGTTGAGCGTGTGGCAGAAGCGGTTCTTGCCTTCCGCGTCCTTGAATTTGAGGTTCATCCGGCGCGCCTGGAAGTCGGTGTAATTGGAGCAACTGGAGACTTCCAGGTAGGCGTTCTGCCCGGGAGCCCAGACCTCGATGTCATACGTCCGGGCCGAACCGAACCCCATGTCGCCGGTGCACAGTTCGATGACCCGATAGTGCAGCCCGAGGAGTTGCAGGACGCGCTCCGCATTGGCCGTGAGGGCTTCCAGTTCCTCCCACGAGGTTTCCGGCGTCGTCAGCTTGACCAGCTCCACTTTGTCGAATTGGTGGACCCGGATGATGCCGCGCGTCTCGCGCCCCGCCGAACCGGCCTCGCGCCGGAAACACGGGGTGTAAGCGACCATCTTTTTGGGCAGATCAGCCAGGGAAAGGAGCTCCTCCCGGTAGAGGTTGGTGACGGGGACTTCGGCCGTGGGAGCCAGGAAGAGTTCGCCGTTTTCCATTCCGTACATGTCCTCCTCAAACTTGGGAAGCTGGCCGGTGCCGATCATCGCGTCGCGCCGGATCAGGAACGGGGGGCTCACCTCCAGGTAGTCGTGCTGCCGCGTGTGGAGGTCGAGGCAGAACTGGATGAGCGCCCGTTCCAGCCGCGCCCCGGGGCCGGTGAAACAGATGAACCCGCTGCCGCTGATTTTCGCGGCCCGCTCCGGGTCGAAAAGACCGAGTTTTGCCGCCAGCGCCATGTGGTCGGCGGGGGCAAAGGTGAACGCGGGCTTTCCACCCCAGACGCGCACCTCCGGGTTGTCTTTGGCATCCACGCCGACGGGGTTTTTGTCGTGCGGCAAATTGGGCAACTGGAGGAGCAAATCGCGTTGGGCTTGGTCCGCCTGGGCCGTCTGCTCGGTAAGGAGGCCGATTTCATCGCCGATGCCGCGTACCTGCGCCTCCAGGTCCGCGGAATCCACCCCCTTGGACCGTTTCATGCCGATCTCCTTGCTCAAGCGCTTCCGGTCGCTGTTGAGCTGCTGGAGCCGGGTTTCCAGCTCCCGGCGGCGGCGGTCGCAGGCCAGGATTTCGTCGATTTTCGAAGGGGCGTCGCCTCCGCGCGTGGCGAGCCGTTCGCGGACGTAGTCGGGGTTTTCACGGATGAGCCTGATGTCGAGCATGCGCGCAGAATAGCCCTTCGGCGGCGCGGCACAAACCGGAAAATGCGCGGCGCCCCCGCGTTTTTGCAACCGTCCCATCCAGGGGCAGCGATTGAAGCTTTATCATGAAACGCTCCATCTTCGCCCTCTTTTCGGAACGCGCCGTCGCGGAAAACGTGATCGAACAACTCAAAGCCTCCGGCATCCCCTCGGAGGAGGTTTCCGTCCTCTTTGCCGAACCCCCAAGCCAGGAACCGTCCACCAAGGCGCCGGAAGGGACGGCGACCGGCGGCACCGCTGGCTTTGTGCTGGGAGGCATCCTCGGGTGGCTGGCCGGGATCGGCTCGCTCGCCATCCCCGGCATTGGGCCGTTCATCGCCGCCGGCCCCATCATGGCCGCCTTGAGCGGCGCGGCCGTGGGCGCGGCCATCGGCGGGGTCTCCGGGGCGCTGATCGGCATGGGCATCCCGGAATATGAAGCGCGCCGTTACGAGGCGCGGCTCCGCGAAGGGAAACTGCTGCTTTCCGTCCATACGGAAGGGGACGAACCGGTCGAGCGGGTGCTCCAAATCCTTCGGACCGCCAAGGCGGAAGAGATCGCCACCAGCGGCGAGGCTGCCGCCCCGCTTCGGACCGAACCGCCCTCCTCTTCGGACCCCCGGAAAGGGAATGGAAAGCCATAGTGCCTGTCATCCTGAACGGATGGGAGGAGCCACTCCGCAATGAGTGGTTTGGAATTCCGAAGTTATTCCCTGCTTTCTGAAGATGATTTTATTTTTTGAAAAACAATCTCTTCATCTTCAGGTTGTGAATATCTTGCGAAAGAAGCGTTCCACTACGCCGCAAGGCTTGTTCCACGGCAAAAGCACGTTGTGAAGAACCTGGCGTTGAGGGGGGAGCGTCCGGCAAGAACTCCGGCGGGGGCCGGGTTAGTCACCGTTATTGGCCGTTTTCGCCGAGTTATCCCCAAGGTTATCGGCCTCCCAGCGGCGGGCTGTCAGGGCGTTGATGGCGGCGTCCACCTCGGCTTCCTTTTTGCTCGTGCCGCTGCCGCGTCCCAGTTCCCTGTCGTCCCAGGAAACCACCGATTCGAAGTGCTTTTGGTGCTCCGGGCCGGACTGGCTGACGACCGTGTACACGGGGCTGCGGGGCGAGAGCGCCTGCAGGATTTCCTGGAGCCGGCCCTTTGGGTTCACATGCATCGGCTCGTGCTGCAGGTTCTGGATGTCCGGCTCGGCTTCGCGCAAGACAAACTGCCGCACGGTGTCGATGTCGCTGTCCAGGAACATGGCGCCGATCAACGCCTCGAAGGCGTCGGCCAGGGCGGAAGCGCGCAGGCGGCCGCCGCTGGATTCCTCGCCGCGTCCCATCATGAGGTATTCGCCGATGCCGATGGCGATGGCATGCACCTTGAGCCCCTCGCGCGAGACCAGGCGCGAGCGCATCTTGGTGAGGTGCCCCTCGGGCAGGGTCGGGAAGCGGTTGAAAAGGTGCTCGGTGAAGATGAGTTGCAAAACGGCGTCGCCGAGGAACTCCAGCCGCTGGTTGTCGAAGTGGTGGCGCTGGGTTTCGTGGCCCAGGCTGGGGTGGGTGAGGGCTTCGGCCAGGAGGAGCGAGTTGCGGAACTTGTACTGGATCCGCTTCTCCAGGGGGTTCATGAAACTCGGCGGGGGGAGATCCGGCGGAGGTGGAGCGGACACGGGCAAATCGGTCATTGGGCAGGAGGATTGTCGGGCAGCCCGGAGGTCTTGGCGAACTCCTGGACGGCGGCGAGCATGGAACTCAGAAAAATGGAAACGGTGGTGAAAACCGCGGCATGTTCCTCGCGGGCGACGACGATCCGCTCCCCGGCTTTCCACGTCCGCTGGTAATCGGCCAGGCGCGGTTCGTTGGAACCCGCGGCCGGGGGGTGGATGGCTTTGAGACGGAGCGTCAACCCGGGGGATTCCTTGGCGACGATCCCGCCGGTTTGGGCAAAACAGCGCTGCAACGCCGCGAGGCTCAAGAGTTCCGCCTCAAGAGGGAGGGCCAGGCCATAGCGGGCTTTGAGCTGCTTGAGGCGGGTGGGGATGTCGAGTGGGCCGTTGTCGGCGTTGATCTCGGCGGCGAGCGCGGCCAGATCGCCCGAAGCCTGGGCCTTGGCGACGTTGAAAACGACCAGCCCGCACACCTTGCGGATTTCTTCCAGGAAGACCAGGCAAAGATTCGTCAGATCGCCCAGGCTGTTTTTGAACTGCCAGCGGGCGGCCTCCACGCGGGCCGTTTCCAGCTTGAACCGGAACTGCGTGGAAGGGAGGCCGGCGATGGAGTGGAATGTCTCCTCGTAGCCCTGTTCGCTCACCACGCGCTCCCCCGCCCAGGTGAGCACCAGCACGTCGCTCAAGTGCTGCAGCGTGCTCAAGTAGCGCAGGCCAATATCATTCAACCGGATGGTTTGGGGGGAGGGTTCAGACATAAGGAACGCTCAAGCCATAGGACAACGGAGGGGCGAGGTCAAGCGGACACGGCCAGCCGCTCAGATCGGCCCGAAAAACACGGGGGGAGCTATTTTATGGAACAAACATCGCATGTGGACCTGGAGAAGGGAAAAAAGGAGGCGCATCCGGATAGCACGCAAGCGCCGCAAAGCCATCCCTCGCCGGGGGAAAAAAACGTGGGAGAGACCGAGCGGGCCTTCTCTGTGATGGGGGGGCTTGGCTTGTTGCTGGCGGGTTTCGTCCGGCGCGGCCCCTCCGGGGTGGCGTTGGGGGCCTTGGGGGCTCTTCTCATGCAGCGGGGCCTTAGCGGCCAGTGCGCGCTTTACCAGCGGCTAGGGATCAGCGGAGCGGCCTCCGCGCGGCCCGGCGTCCCCGACAACGTCGGCGTCAACCTGGTGCGCAGCATCCTGATCGAGCGTTCGCCGGAGGAACTCTTCGCTTTTTGGCGCCATTTGCCGAACGTGACGCGCCTGACATCCCGGGTGAAGCAGGTTGATCAGCTTGACGAGCGCCGTTCGCACTGGGTGGTGCAAGCTCCCTGGGGCCGCCGGGTGGAGTGGGACGCCCGCGTCATCAACGAGCATCCCAGCGCCTTGATCGCCTGGGAGAGCGAGCCGGGGGCGGAGGTCGAGCACGCGGGGTCCATCCGCTTTGAGCGCGAGCCGCACGGCCTGGGAACGGTCGTGACCGTCAATTTGGAATACAACCCGCCGGGAGGGTTGCTGGGGAGGCTGGGGATGCTCTTTTATAGGAAAGCCATCCGCCGGGAGATCGAGCAGAGCCTCGCCAAGTTGAAGAGCCTCATGGAAAGCGGCGAGGCGGCGGCAAAAGGGGCGCCAGCAGCGTGACCGAGGGGCAATATTTCGCGTCCTTTTCAGCAAGCCTTACTTCGCCTGCCCTTTGAGCAGTTCCTTGGCGTGGGCGAGGGCGGATTCGCTCTTGCCTCCCAGCATCCGGGCAATCTCTTCCACGCGCGCCTTGCCTTCCACGGCGGCGAGGTGGGAGTGGGTCCGCCCGCCGGTGAAATCTTTGGTGACGACGCATTGCGCCTGGGCCGCCGCGGCCACCTGCGGCAGGTGCGTGATGCAGAGGACCTGCCGCCCTTCGCCCAGGGAGCGCATTTTCGCCCCCACGGTGTGGGCGATCTCGCCGCCCACGTTGGCGTCGATTTCGTCGAAGACGAGCAGGCCCACGGTGTCCTGCGCCGCCAGCGACGACTTCACCGCCAGCATGACGCGCGAGATTTCGCCGCTGGAGGCGATGGCTTTCAGAGGCTTGAGCGGTTCGCCGGGATTCGGGGCGAAGAGAAACTCGGCGGATTCGAGCCCGTGCGGGCCCGGTTTTTCGCAAGCTGCCAGCGCGATCTCAAACCCGCTCTTTTTGAACCCGAGATCGCGGAGCTGGCGGCAGACGTCGTCGGCCAGCTTGGGCGCGGCGGCCTGGCGCAGGCCCGAGAGCTTCTTCCCGTCGGCCAGCAGTTGCGTCCGCGTGGTGTCGATTTCGCGGGCCAGCCGCTCCAGTTCGCCGCTGCGGGATTCGATCTTGCGCAAGCGCGCCGCCGCTTCTTCTCCAAAGGCGATGACGTCGGCCAGCGACGGGCCGTATTTGCGTTTCAGCGTTTCGAGCAGGGTGACGCGCTCCTCCAGGGCGGCGAGTTGTGCGGGGTCCAGGTCGAGCCGCTCGGCGTAGCGCTCCAGCTCGCGCGCGGTTTCTTCCAGCCCGGCCAGCGCTTGGGAGTGGGCCTGGGCGAGGGGGGCGGCGGTGGGATCGAGCTTCTCCAGTTCGCGGAAAAGGCGGGTCAGCTCCTCCAGGCCGGGAAGCAGGGCGTCGTCGGCGTCGGAGAGCCGCCGGACAATCTGCGTGGAAAGTTCGACGAGCCGGCGGCTGTTGCTGGCCACGCGGTAGCGGGCGTCGAGCGCCTCCTGCTCCTCCGCGCGCAGTTCGGCGGCCTCGATCTCGCTTGCCTGATGGCGCAAGAGGTCGAGTTCCCGCTCCAGCGCCGATTCGTTGGTGGAGAGGGCCTCGTGCTCGGCGGTGAGGGCCAGGAGCGCCTGGTAGTGGCGGGTGTAGGCGCCCAGGGCGGCCCCGCTTCCGGCAAAGGCGTCGAGCAGGGCGAGCTGCGCCTCCACCGAGAGGAGCGACTGGTGGTCGTGCGGTCCGTGCAGGTCCACGAGCGTGTTGCCCAGCTTCTCCAGCACGGCCAGGGTGGTGGGGCTGGCGTTGATAAATTGGCGGTTGGCGCCGGAGCGCGTGAAGGTCCGCTTGAGGATCAGTTCGCGCCCCTCGCACGGCTCCACGCCTTGTTCCTCCAGCCACGGGTTGAGCGCGGCGAGGGACTCCATTTCAAAGACGGCCTCCACGGAGCAGGTCTCCGCACCCGTGCGCAGGAGGCTCTTTTCCGCCCGCTCGCCGAGGATCAGCTTCAGCGCGCCGAGGATGATCGACTTGCCCGACCCGGTCTCGCCCGTCACGGCCGTAAACCCGGGCCCCATGCGCCATTCGAGGTCTTCGACGAGCGCCAGATTGCGGATGCGGAGGGAAGAGAGCGTTGCGGGCACGCCGGGATTATGTAGAGTGGGCGGAGATTTTTCAACTCGCGACTCGCGTTTCATGGGCGGAATTCACCTTACATTTCTTGGCACCGGGACTTCCCAGGGAGTGCCGATGATCGGCTGCGATTGCCCGGTCTGCCGCTCCGGCGACCCGCGCGACCAGAGGTCCCGCTCCTCGCTTTACGTGGAAACGCCCGAGGCCGCCTGGGTGATCGACACCGGCCCCGAGTTCCGCCTCCAATGCTTGCGCGAGAAGGTGCGCCGGGTGGACGCCGTGGTCTACACCCACGCGCACACGGACCACGTGATGGGCTTTGACGATCTGCGGCGCTTCTGCGAGGGGGGGAAATGGCTGCCGATGTACGGCGCACCGGAGACGCTTGAGGATCTGAGCCGGATCTTCACTTTCGCCTTCAACGGCCAGAACCATTTCCCGGGCTACGTCCTCCCCGATCCCCGCCCGGTGGAGCCGTTCGTCCCTTTCCTAATCGGAGCCACGACGTTGACGGCGCTGCCGATGACCCATGGCCGGTCGGTCGCGCGCGGCTATTTGCTGGAGCGCGAGGGCCGGGCGCTGGCCGCCTATTTGAGCGATTGCAAGGAGGTCGGCGAGGCCGTCGTGGAGCGGATTCGCGGGGTGGACGTTCTCATTCTGGACGCCCTGCGCTACCGGGAACACCCCACGCACATGAATTTCGACGCGGCATTGGAGTTGACCGGGCGCGTTCGCCCCGGAGCGGCCTGGTTCACCCATCTCTGCCACGACATAGGCCACGCGGAAGCGGAGGCCGCGCTCCCTCCCGGCATCCGGCTCGCCTACGACGGGCTGCGCCTGGAAATTCCTTCTCCTTCCCATGCCCGCTGATCTCCCCTGGCTCGACTGGGCCAAGCAACTCGCCGCCGTGGCCCAAAACGGGCTGACTTTCGCCAAGGACCCGTTTGACGTGGAGCGTTACCAGGCCGTGCGGGGCATCGCGGCGGAGATGCTGGCCGCCGGGTCCGGCGTGCCGGTGGAGCGCGTGCTGACGCTTCTGGAAAGCGAGCTGGGGTATTCCACGCCAAAGGTGGACGTGCGCGCCGCCGTCTTCCGCGAGGGCCGGTTGCTGCTCGTCAAGGAACGCTCGGATGGAGGCTGGACGCTCCCGGGCGGCTGGGCCGACCCGTGCCAGTCGGCGGCGGAATGCGTGGCGCGCGAGGTGGAGGAGGAATCCGGCTACCGGGTGCGCCCCGTGGAGCTGCTGGCCGTCTTCGACAGGAGCAAACACCCCCACGAGCCTCTCTTCGCCAGCCATCTCTATAAACTCTTCTTCCGCTGCGAACTGATCGGGGGCGAGCCCGCCGCCACGCTGGAAACCGAGGAATGCGCCTTCTTCGCCGAAGACGCGCTGCCGCCCCTTTCGCTGACCCGGATCACGCCGGACGAGCTTGCCGCCGTTTTTGAACACGGCCGCCACCCCGGGAGACCCGCCGATTTTGATTAAGACACCTCACACGAAGGCACGAAGCCACGAAGGGAGGAAACACTCCTTCCTCTTTGCGTCTTTGCGTCTTTGCGTGAGCTTCTTGTGCATGGCGTCCTATGCGTGGGCCGCCACCGCGCCGCCGGTCGTCGTCGTGTTCAACGAGCGCGACCCGGATTCCGTGGCGCTGGCAGCCTATTATGCCGAAAAACGGGGGATTCCGTACGACCAGCTCGTCGGGCTCTCCTGCACGCCGGACGAGAGCATTTCCCGCGAGGCCTACGACGCCACCATCGCCGGGCCGCTGCGGGAAGCGTTCCGCGCCCACGGCTGGTGGAAGACGGAGGCGGATATTACAAGCGCCCGCGTGTTAGAGAGCCGCATTCGCTATGTCGCCTTGATCCGGGGCGTGCCGCTCAAGATCGCCCCCGTGGCCGCCTACGAAGGCGACAAGCCGCTCGGGTTCCCCTTCGCGCACAACGAAGCGGCGGTGGACTCCGAGCTGGCCGTGCTGGGGATGGGGACGCGCCAGATCACCGGCCCGTTGGACAACCCCGCCTACCAGGGCAAGGACGCGGGAAATCCGGCTCCCTGGCTGCTGCGCGTTTGCCGGCTCGATGCCGCGGAACCCCCCACCGTGCGCCGAATGATCGACGACGCGCTCGCCGTCGAAAAAAGCGGCCTCTGGGGCTTCGCCTATGTCGATGCGCGCGGGATCACGGGGAATGGCGGGTACGCCGCCGGGGACGCCTGGTTCCGCAACGCGGCGGCCGACGCCGCGGCCCGTGGGATGCCGTGCGTGCTCGACACCGCCCCGGCGGTTTTCCCGGCGCATTACCCGATGACGCGCGCGGCGCTTTACCTCGGCTGGTATGCGGGGGAGATCGAGGGGGCGCTGGCGGCCCCCGGCTTCCGGTTCGTGCCGGGCGCGGTCGCCGTCCATCTGCATTCCTTTAGCGGCGGGTCGCTGCGGGCTCCGCTGCGGGGCTGGTGCGCGCCTCTCCTGGAACGGGGAGCCGCCGCGACGCTGGGAAATGTCTATGAGCCCTACCTGACGCTTACGCCCCACCTGGACCTCTTTGAAAGCCAGCTTTGCGGCGGCGCTTCCTTTGCCGACGCCGCCTACGCGGCGCAGCCCGTATTATCCTGGATGACGACGTTTATCGGCGATCCGCTCTACCGGCCCTTCGCGGCGCGGCTGGCCGGGGCCAAAGCGCCGCGCGAGGCCGCCGAATACGCCCTCTTTGCCGACGGGGCGGCCCGCTGGCACGCCGGGAACCGCGCGGGGGGCGAGGCCTGGTTGCAGGGCAGGGGCAAGGCGCTGCAAAGCGGGGTGCTGTTTGAGGGGCTCGGGCTGCTCCAGGCGGGAGCCGGGGACGCGGACGCCGCGCTCGCCTCGTGGGCGCAGGCGCGCCAGAGTTACCGGGAGGATGCCGACCGCCTCCGGTGCGCCGTGCACGCCGCCACCCTCCTGCGCGCCCGGCAAAAGAACGCCCAGGCGCTGGCGCTCGTGCGCGAACAGATCGCGCGCAATCCCCAGGCCGACGCGGCGGAATGCCTCCGGGCCATCGAACGGGAGCTGGCCCCGCCTTCGCCCACGCCGGAGCCTGGAAAATACGAAGTGCCGAGACGTTAGAGCGGCTTAACTTTTTCTGTAGCCGCGCTTTGCGTGAGTCCTCCTGCTGGGCCTGCTCAAGAGTCTTTTCAGCCCGGCAAAAACGGGATAGCCTTCGGGTTCATGCACCTTGCCGACCGTTATGCCCGCTGGCTGGAAGGGGGCTTCGTCGCCGAAGCCCCGCCGCTGCGCGTCGCGCGGGAGCTTCCGGACGTGGAGCTCCAGGCGCTCTGGATGGGCGTCGAGTTCGGGCGCGAATTTGTGACCACCAGCGGCGGCCCCCTGCGCATGGAGCGCTTCGGCGCGTGGAACGCCGGGCCGGGCCCCCACTTCACCGGGGCCCAGATCGCCTTTGGCAACGCCCGGGTGCGGGGCGGGGTGGCGGTGCACTGGAACGCGGCGGAATGGGACCGGGAAGCCGCGAGCAGCCCCGACTACGAGGGGACCATCCTCCACGTCTTCGCCCGCGAGGTGGCGCGGGAGCGCGGCGCGCCGGTCCCGGCCTCCTGCACGGCCCTCGGGCGCGAGGTCCCGCAAGTATGGCTGGATATGAGCCGATATGCCTACCTCCCCGTGTCGCCCCGCCCGGACGCCCCCGCCGTCTGCCGGGAGGCGCTCGCGGCGCTCCCCGAGCCGCGCGTGCTGGAGCTGGTGGAGGCGGCCGCGCAATACCGGCTTTGCCGCAAGGCGGCCCGGCTGGAGCGTTTGCGGGCGGAGTTCGGCCCCGGCGAGGCGCTCTACCAGTGCGTCGCCGAGGCGCTGGGCTACCGCGCCAACAAGCTCCCGATGCTGCTCCTGGCCCAGCGGTTTCCCCTCGCCCTCCTGCGGGCGCAGCGCGGGGAGATCGAGCCGCTGCTTTTCGCCGGAAGCGGCTTTCTCAACGCCACAGACTTGAGCCCGCTGCCGGGCGACACGCGCGGCTATCTGCGCGGCGTCTGGACGCAATGGTGGCCCCGCCGCACGGAATACGAGCGGCTGACCCTCCCCGCCAAGCTCTGGAACCTGCGCGGCGTCCGCCCCGTCAACCATCCGCAGCGGCGCGTCGCGGCGCTGGCGGAGATCGCGCGCCACTGGCCGGTGCTGGAGACGCTGGCGCGGTCGGCCAACGCGGAGGGGCTCCGGCGCTTCTTCGGCCAGCTTTCGCACGACTATTGGGACCGCCACTACACCCTCACCTCCCAGCGTTCGGCCGCGCGCATGGCGCTGGTGGGCGAGACGCGCGCCGCCGATCTGCTGGTCAACGTCTTCTTTCCCGGCGCGCTCGCGGCGGCTCCGCAGTTTTGGGAAACCTACCGGAGCCTTCCCGCACCCGATTCCAACCGGCGCGTGGAGGGCGCGGCGCGGCGGCTATTCGGCCCGGGCCCGCTGGCGCGAAAACTGGGCGGCATGGCGATGACCCAGCAGGGGCTGCTGCAACTGGACGAGGATTTCTGCACCGCCTGCGACGGCAATTGCGCCCGCTGCGCCCTGCCCGAACGGCTCGACCACTGGAGCGATGGCGCGGGCTACGGAGGATAAGGCCGAGGAGAAATCTACGGCTTCTTGCCGCCGCGTTCGTGTTCCAGCAGGAAGGCGTATTTGGCGAAGCAGTCGAACATGCGCACCCCCGCGATGACCCAGCCGCGCCAGCCGTCGCGCCAGCCTTGCTTGAAAAGCAGCGGCTTCACGAACGCGAACAGGGGCGAAAGGAGCAGATAGCGCCAGCGGAACCTCTTTCCCCGCGCCGCGTACGAGCGGGCCATCGTGCGCGCGTAGCCGACGGTCCGTTGCAGGTGGTCCTGCAAATCGCGGAAGGAGTAGTGCAAGAGGTCGCCCTCCAGCCGCGCCGCCGCGCCGGTGAATTCCAGCGCCGCGTGCGGGTCCATGCCGCCCCAGCGGGCCGCGCTCCGTTTGACCAGCCGCAAGCGCCATTCCGGGTACCAGGCGTGCCAGATCCACGCCCCCAGGTACCACGTCCGGCGGTTCATCCAGTAGCCGTCGGCCTCAGGTTCGCCTTGGGCAAACAGCTCTTTTAATGATGCGGCCAGCTCGGGCGAAAGCGCTTCGTCGGCGTCCAGAAAGAGGACCCATGGCTGCGTGCAGGCGTCCAGTGCCCGGTTTTTTTGCACGATGAAGCCCTCCCACGGGGCCGTCAGGAATCGTGCCCCGGCCTTGCGGGCGAGCACTTCCGTGCCGTCGGTGGAGCCGGAATCGACCAGCACGATTTCCGCCGCGAGCCCCCGCAGGCTCTCCAGCAGGCGGGGGAGGTTGGCCTCCTCGTTGAGCGTCACGATGGCCACGGAAAGGGGCAGTTTGGCGTTCATGCTTGCGCCGCCTCCGTGTAGAGCCCTTCCAGCACGCGGGCTTGCGCCCCTTGTTCAAAGCCTTCCGTCACGGCCTTTGCCGCCGCCGCGCCCATCGCGGTGTAGCGGGCCGGGCCGGCGGTCAGTTTTTCCAAGGCTTGCGCCAGGGCGGCATCGTCGCGCTCGGCCACCAGATAGCCGCTTACCCCCTCCTCGACCGCTTCCGGGATGCCGCCGTGCCGGGTGGCGGCCACGGGGAGCCCGGTGGACATCGCCTCCAGCATGGAGTTGGGGACGCCCTCCTGGTTGCCGTCCGGCCCGATCTCGCTCGGGTGCAGAAAAAGGTGGGCGGCGGCCAACTCGGCGGCCAGCGCCTCGGGAGCGAGGAATCCGGGGAAGCACACTTTGTCCCCCACGCCCAGTTCCGCCGCGAGAGCCGTCAACTCCGGCAAGAGCGGGCCTTCCCCGGCGATGGTGAACGTGGCCAACGGGTGCGTTGCCGCGAATTTCGCAAAGGCGCGCAGGGCGGTGGCGAGCCCTTTCTTGGGGATCAAGCGGCAGGCTTGGAAGCAATGCCACGCGCCGTCGGCGGGAGCGGTGCGGGGGCGGAAGGGGAAGCGCTCCAGCGGGATGCCGGTGCGGTGGATGCGGAGTTTTTCCGCCGGGCAGCCCAGCGCGAGCAGCCGCTCGCCCAGCGCCTTGGATCGGGCCAACACCAGGCGCGCGCGGGAGAACATTTCAAGCACGGCCTCGCGCCAGGCGGGCCGGTCCATGTCCACCCCGGCGTCCGCCCCGTGGAAGGAGACGATCACCGGCACGGGGGAGCACCGCAAGAGCGGCAGGAGGTGCACGCCGATGTTGCCAAAATAGACGTGCAGCACGCGGCCGTGGACCTCGTTTATTTTCGCCGCGATCCGGCGCGCCTCGCTCCCGTAGATCAGCACCGGGCGGCGGCGGATTTGCTTCACCCACAACCGGCGCAGGGCGTGCGTGGCCGGTTTGGGCAGGATGGCGAGGGCGTCGGGCGGAAAGGGGAAGCGCTCCGCTTCCTCCCGCTTCTGGCAGATCACGAACGGCCGCCAGGCGCGCAAGCTGCTGATTTGCCGGTAAATGTGGAGCATCTCCGGCTTGAGAAACGTGGCGCAGTACTGGACGGCGACGGGAGGTGCTTCCATGGGATTTAAGTCTCACGCAAGGACGCAATGGCGCAAAGAGGAAGAATTTCTTTAGCGTCTTTGCGTCTTTGCATGAGGTTCATTTCCGCACCCTAGCACCCCTGGTTTTTGAGGATCTTGTGATGCTCCTGGATCGGGCGAACGCGGAGTCCCTTGGTCCGCATCGAGAGGATGCCGCTCAAGCTGGCTTTCGCCCCGCTCAACGTTGTCATGATCGGGATCCGGTTTGCCACGGCGGCGCTGCGGATTTTGACCTCGTCCTCGCGCGGGATCTTGCCGCTCGGGGTGTTGATGATGAAGGCGATTTCGCCGTTCTTGATCATGTCGAGGACGTTGGGCCGCCCCTCGGTGACTTTGAAGAGTTTGTTTACGGCCACGCTCGCGGCTGACAGCGCCTTGGCCGTGCCGCCGGTGGCGAAGAGCTTGAAGCCCAGCTCCGCAAAGCACGCCGCGAGTTCGGCGGCTTCCTTTTTATCGCCGTCGCGCACGCTGATGAAGATGTTGCCGCCGGTGGGAAGCGGCGGCTGGGCGGCCATCTGCGCCTTGGCGTAGGCGAGGCCAAAGTCTTCGTCGATGCCCATTACTTCGCCGGTCGATTTCATTTCCGGCCCGAGCGCGATGTCCACGCCGGGGAATTTGATGAACGGGAAGACGGCTTCCTTCACCGAATAGTGGTCCGGCACGATTTCCTCCGTGAAGCCGAGTTCCTGGAGCGTCGCCCCGGCCATGATGCGCGCGGCCAGCTTGGCCAGCGGCACGCCGATGGCCTTGGAGACGAACGGCACGGTGCGGGAGGCGCGCGGGTTGACTTCCAAAATGTAGACCACCTCGTTTTTCACCGCGAACTGGACATTCATGAGCCCCTTCACCTTCAGCTCGCGGGCCATTGCCTTTGTCGCGTCGGCGATGGTCGCTTTCACAAAATCGGAGAGGGAGAAGGCGGGGATGGCGCACGCGCTGTCGCCGCTGTGGATCCCGGCATACTCAATATGCTCCATGATCGCGCCGATGACGACGGTTTCGCCGTCGCTGATGCAGTCCACGTCCACTTCCACGGCGTCTTCCAGGAAGCGGTCCACCAGCACGGGGCGCTCGGGGCTGGCTTCCACAGCCGTGCGGATGTAGCGGCGCAGGTCGTCCTCGTTGTAGACGATCTCCATGGCGCGGCCTCCCAGCACGAAGGAGGGGCGCACCAGCACCGGGTAGCCGATGCGGTTGGCCACTTCCACGGCTTCCGCCTCGTTGGTGGCGGTGCCATTGGGCGGGCAGAGGAGGGCCAGTTTGTCGATCATCACCGCGAATTTCTTGCGGTCCTCGGCGGTGTCGATGCTCTCGGGCTGGGTGCCGAGGATGTTGACGCCGTTTTCCTTGAGCCCGTTGGCGAGGTTGAGCGGCGTCTGGCCGCCGAACTGGACGATGACGCCGAAACATTTCTCCTGCTCGTAGATGTTGAGCACGTCTTCGAGCGTGAGCGGCTCGAAGTAGAGGCGGTCGCTCGTGTCGTAGTCGGTGGAAACCGTCTCCGGGTTGGAGTTGACCATCAGCGTTTCAAACCCGGCCTCGCGCAGGGCGAAGGAGGCGTGGACGCAGCAGTAGTCGAACTCGATGCCCTGGCCGATGCGGTTGGGGCCGCCGCCGAGGATCATGATCTTCTTGCGGCCGTCCGAGGGCTTGGTTTCGTTCTCGTCGCCATAGGTGGAGTAGTAATACGGAGTATACGCCTCAAACTCCGCCGCGCACGTGTCCACCAGCCGGTAGGTGGGGAGGATGCCGGCGGCCTTGCGCTGGGAGCGGATCTCCGCCTCCGTGGTCCCGGCGAAGTGGGCGAGCTGGCGGTCGGAGAAGCCGAGCTTTTTCGCCCGCAGCAGCGGGATGTCCGCCGGGTTGTTCTCGTAGAGGAACTCCTCGGCGACGAGCTGCTTGATCTGGAACAGGAACCAGCGGTCGATCTTGGTGAGTTCAAAAATCTTTTCCACGTCGAACCCGGCCAGGAAGGCGTAGCGCAGGTAGAAGACGCGCAGGAAGTTGGGCGTGGCGAGCTTGCGGGTGATGAGGTCGATGTCCCAGCTTCCGTCCGGGAACTGCGCCGGGAGGGTTTTCCCGTCGCCGCCCAGCCCGAAGCGCCCGATTTCCAGCGAGCGCAGGCATTTCTGGAGCGACTCTTTGAACGTGCGCCCAATCGACATCGCCTCGCCCACGCTCTTCATCTGCGTGGTGAGCGTCGAATCCGCCTGCGGGAATTTTTCGAAGGCGAAGCGCGGGATTTTGACGACGCAGTAGTCGATGGTCGGCTCGAAGCTGGCGGGGGTTTCGCGCGTGATGTCGTTGCGGACCTCGTCGAGCGTGTAGCCGACGGCGAGCTTGGCGGCGATCTTCGCGATCGGGAAGCCGGTGGCCTTTGACGCGAGCGCGGAGCTGCGGGAGACGCGCGGGTTCATCTCGATGACGATCATCCGCCCGTTCTCGGGGTTCACGGCAAACTGGATGTTGGAGCCGCCCGTCTCGACGCCGATTTCGCGGATCACGGCGAAGGAGGCGTCGCGCATGAGCTGGTATTCCTTGTCGGTGAGCGTCTGGGCCGGGGCGACGGTGATGGAGTCGCCGGTGTGGACCCCCATGGGGTCGAAGTTTTCGATGGAGCAGATGATGACGCAGTTGTCCGCGCGGTCGCGCATGACCTCCATCTCGTATTCCTTCCAGCCGAGGAGGGATTCTTCCACGAGCACTTCGCTGACAGGGGAGAGGTCCAGGCCGCGTGCGATGATGGCGTCGTATTCCTCGCGGTTGTAGGCGATGCCGCCGCCCGCGCCGCCCAGCGTGTAGGCGGGGCGGATGATGAGCGGCATAGTGCCAATCTCAGCGGCAACCTTGCGGGCCTCCTCCGGCGTGTGGGCCGTGCCGGATTTGGGCACGTCCAGGCCGATTTTGAGCATAGCGTCCTTGAACTTCTGGCGGTCCTCCCCCTTTTCAATCGCCTCGGCGTTCGCGCCGATGAGCCGGACGCCGTGGCGTTCCAGCGCGCCGTTGCGCACGAGTTCCATGGCGGTGTTGAGCGCTGTCTGCCCCCCCAGGGTGGGCAGCAGCGCGTCGGGCCGCTCCGCCTCGATGATTTTCTCGACCACTTCGGCCGTGATCGGCTCGATGTAGGTGCGCGAGGCGAACTCCGGGTCGGTCATGATGGTGGCCGGGTTGGAATTCACCAGCACCACTTCATAACCCTCCTCGGCCAGCGCCTTGCAGGCTTGCACGCCGGAATAGTCAAATTCGCAGCCCTGGCCGATGACGATCGGCCCGGAACCGATGAGGAGGATTTTCTTGAGGTCGGTATTCTTAGGCATTCGGGTAAAAAGTGCCTCAAATTAAGACGGGCGCGAAGGGAATTATCAATCCCCTTCTTTGGGAGAGGAATTTTTGCCTCACGCAAGGCGCAAAGAGAAGACGCGGGGGCGGGGAGAGGGGGAAACCCAAGCGTTAGGGTCGCGCTTCCCAGGGCCTTCTAACAGGGGGAGTGGTTGCTCTCGTCAAAGGTAACCAAAATAGGAATGGGAATGCAATCAAAAAAGCCGCATATATGCGGCGTATGTTGCCGCCGGAATCCGACACATTGATGGGGTGCCTGTCCGAAATCCATTTGCTGGAAACCTCTCGCGTTTGAGAATGGAGCGCGGCTTTACCCAAGAGCAACTTTGCGAGCTGGCGGAGATAGACCGTTCCTACTTGCAGCGCATTGAAAGTGGCCGGTCGAATCCGACGCTCCAAGTTCTCACGCGGCTGAAAAAGGCGCTAGGCTGTTCATGGGAAGCACTCTTGCGCGGGGTGGACGACGGAGAAGTGTAGAGCAATTTTCAAAAATCCTTTCCGAAAGAGCTGGGGCGGAAGCCACAGCCACGGCGCTTGCGCCTTGCCAGCCAGCTCGTGGCGCTCCCATCTCTTGATTCGGAAATTCTTTTTGAGAAATGCTATAAAACGGGGCTCGCAAGCGTCTTCCTCTCCTTTGCGCCTTTGCGTGAGAATCAAAAGGTTCATTCACTGCGCGGCCAGCAGCAGGTGCCCGCCCGCTTTGCACTCGACGGTGAAACGGCCTCCCAGTTCTTTTTGCCAGAAGGCCATCCGCGGTTCCTCGATGAGCAGCCGGGTTCCCGGCTGCCAGCGGCTCACGATTTCCGGCGTCGGCGCGCCGTACCGGAGGCTGCGCCGGGGTTCCGCCCCCAGGTAAAAGGAGAGGCTGCTTGTGGCAAAGCGGCCCGGTTCCACGAAAACGGCGGCGGGGGCGGGCTGGGACGCGTCGATGCAGTTGGCCAGGCTGGCGTCGGAGAAATAGGGGGCGAATTTGGCCCCGATATCGGCGAAAGCGAACCCGGCGGGGATCATCGCGGCAAAGAGGGCGAGCAGGGCGAACCGGCGGTTGTGGGAAAATTCCGCCCAGAGCGCCACCGCCGCGAAGAGCGTAAAGGCCAGCATGGCGATGAAGGCGACCGGGGTCACGGCGGGCCAGAAAAAAGTGGGAATCTGCTGGAAAACACCCCTTTGAGACGGGAATAACACGGGGAGGAGCCTGGGCAGGCGCTCTGCCAGGAACAATCCCCCGCAGGCCGCCGCCGTGGCGACGGTTCCGGCGTTGAGGAATGCGCTCCGGTGCATCGTCTGGAGCCGCACGGCTCCCCAAACGGCGAAGGCGGCCCAGCATGGCAGCGGCGAAAAGAGCGTCGGGTCGGTTGCCGCGCACGCGGTTCCCGCCGCCAGCCACGCCAGCGCAAGCCCCTCGTTCCATTCCAGGCGCTGCCGGGCGCACGCCTGCACCAACAGCCCGCCCAGCGCGGGCAGCAGCAGGAGCGACCAGGGAAAGAGAAGGGCTCCCTGCCAGCAGAGGAGTTGCCAAAGCGGGACCGCCAGTTCCGCCCCGCCGCTGGAAAAGCCTCCCCCGGGCGGGAAGCCGGCCGCCGTCATGGCCGCGACGGTCAGCACTGCGGCGCAGCCGCCTTCCCAGGAGAGGAGCCCCCGGAACCGGAGCCGGGCTTCGGGGTAGAAAAGGGCCAGCAGCAGCACCATCCCTCCCGGGACGGCTCCCGCGCGCCACCCCCCCGCCAGCGTCAGGAAGCCCCAGGCGATCCACGCCAGCAGGAGCCAGCGGCGGCGTTCGGGGCGATCCTGCACCCCCCGCTGGAGGCAGGAAACGCAGGCCACCCCCAGCGCGGCGATGAGCGGGGCGGGGGTGAGCACCCGTCCGAGCGTCAGCATCCCCGGCGAACAGAGGAGGAGCAACGCGGCGGTAAAGCCGGTCCAGAGCGTGCCAAAGCGTTCTGCCAGCCGCAGCGTGAGCCACAGGGCGGCCACGGCTCCCAGCGCCGCCGGGAGCCGTGCGGAAAATTCACTGACGCCAAAGAAAGCCAGGGAGCTGCGCGTGACCCAGAGGGCAAGGGGGCCGTGCAAGACCGCCCCGCCGCACGCCCCTCCGCCGCACCCGCCGCGGTGGAGCAGGTCCAGCGCCGCCCCGGCCAGCTCTCCCTCCGGGCCGTTGGTGATCGGGCCCCACCCGGCCGGGGGGAGGTAGAAGATCACGGCCAGGATCAGCACCAAGAGGCGCACCAGGCGCGGCCCGTGCGGCGGCCGCAGGACCAGAGGCGGCAGCATCGGCGATTCCAGCGGCCATGTGTTGGCGGGCATTCTTTAAGAAGGCGCGGAAGAGGGGGGGCGGTCAGGCTTTTGGTTTCAAATGGGCGTAGTGCGCGGCCCATTCGGCGGGCAGCCGCAGCGGTCTTCCGGCGGGCATCTGGACCAGCGCGCACATCTGGCGCGAGGTGACCATCAGCACGCCGTCGCTGGGGCGGACAATTTCAAACGCGCACCAGAACCGGCTGCGCTCGATGCTTTCCAGCCAGCCCCGCACGGTGAGCTTGTCCCACAGGACGGCGGGCCGCTTGTAATCGATCTCCGTGCGGACCACCACGGGGAATTGTTGCTTTTCCGCCATGCAGGTGTAGCCCATGCCCATCTGGTCGGCGAGATGGGTTCGCGCCACTTCAATAAACCGCAGGTAAGCGAGATTGTGCACCACGCCCGCGCAGTCGGTGTCGAAGAACATCACCTGCACCTCGGTTTCGATGGTGGGAGTTTCGGGCAACATGAGGGGTAATTTAGGGTTTCCGAAGGCGGAGAAAAGCACTAAACGTTCCGGGTGCCCAAGGTCGCCGTCGTCATCCCGTCTTACAATCACGCCGCCTATATCGGTTCCGCGCTGGAGTCGGTTGCGGCGCAGACGCTTGCGCCGGAGCGGGTTGTGGTGGTGGACGACGGCTCCACGGATCGTTCCCTGGAGGTCATCCGGGCTTTTGCCGATGCCCACGCCGGGGCGCGCCTCGTTCTCCTCCCGCAGGCCAACGCCGGAGCCCACGTCGCGCTCAACCGGGCCATCGCGGAAGCCGGGGAGGCCGATTACGTCGCCATCCTCAACTCCGACGATCTCTACGAACCGGCCCGCCTGGAGCGATGCGCGGCCTTTCTGGACGCCCACCCGGAGCGCGATGCCGTCTGCACCGGGCTGCGGATGATCGACGCCTCCGGGGCGCTCCTTCCCCCCGATCACCCCAAGGCGCGGCGGCTGCGCACCATCTGGGCTGATCCCGCCCGCGATCCCGCCGAATGGCTCGGGGTTTCCAATTTCACCAAGACGACGAGCAATTTTTTCCTGCGCACGGCATACGCCCGCGCCCACCCCTTCCGCGATTACCGCTACGTGCACGATTATTTCTTCGCCGTCGCCGCCGCCGTGGAAGGGCGCTTGGGGGTGATCCCGGAGCCGCTGCTGCGCTACCGGACGCACACGACGAACACCATCAAAGTGGACGGCACGGCGAAAGTGGCGCGCGAAACCGTGCGGCTCAACTTCGATCTCCTGCGGGAATTGGCCCCCCGGCTGGCCGCGTCGGCCGAGGTGCGCGCCGCCTACACCCGCTATTTCCGCACGCTTTCGGGCAACGCGGCGGACTTCCGCGTGGAAGTGTTCCTCGCCCTGGCGGCGCGGCTCGCGGCGGACCGTCCCGAGGCGTTGCGCGGCTGGCTCGACGCGCTGGACCCCGCCGATTTTCCCGAACTGGCCGCCCCCCCCTGCCCGGAAACGCGCCGGGCGATGGACCAGGCGCAGCGCGACAAGCGTTCCCGCTGGCTTGCCCTCGGGCGGTTCCTGGGATTTCTCCCTCACGGATGAAAAAGTCATCAGAAACTCAGGAAAAAAGACAGCAGAGGAATCCGCAGATACTTCTTTGAAATTCGTGAACAGACCCCTCTTATGAAAATCGAAAAGGCCATCCTCCTCGCGGGCGGCGCTGGAACGCGGCTCCATCCGCTCACCCGCGTGGTCTGCAAGCAACTGCTGCCGATTTACGACAAGCCGATGGTCTACTACCCGCTCTCGACGCTGATGCTCGGGGGCATCCGGGAGGTGCTCATCATTTCGACGCCGCAGGATACGCCCCGGTTTTGCGAGATTCTGGGCGATGGCTCGCAATTTGGCATCCGGCTCCAATACGCCGTGCAGGAGCGCCCGGCGGGGATCGCCCAGGCGTTCTTGATCGGCGCGGATTTCATCGGCGACAGCGGCGTGGCGCTGATCTTGGGCGACAACATTTTCTACGGCTCGCTTGACTTCTTCCGCACCGCGCTGGCCATGGACCGCGGCGCGTGCATTTTCGGCTACCCCGTGCGCGATCCGCAGCGCTACGGCGTGGTGGAGTTCGGCCCCGGCGGCCGGGCGATCAGCCTGGAAGAGAAACCGCAAAAGCCCAAGAGCAACTTCGCCGTGCCCGGCCTCTACATTTACGACAACCGGGTCGTCGAGATTTGCCGCAATTTAAAACCGTCCGCGCGCGGGGAACTGGAGATCACGGATGTGAACCGCGAATACCTGCGGCGCAACGAGCTCTATGTGCAAATGCTCGGGCGCGGCATGGCGTGGCTGGACACCGGCACGCACGAGAGCCTCATGGAGGCGAGCAACTACGTGGCCGCCATCGAGCACCGGCAGGGGCTCAAAGTCGCCTGTCTGGAGGAGATCGCCTTCAACGCCGGGTTCCTCAACGCGTGCGAACTGCGGGAACGCATCGAGCGCCTGCCCAAGTGCGAGTACCGCGCCTATCTGGAGCTGGTCCTCCATGAGAAAGACGGGGAGACGGGGAGACGGGGAGAAGCGGAGAAATAGAGCGGTTTAAATTTTGCCGTTTACACGCTGCTCGGCGGCGCGGGCCGATGCGTGGTCTTTCAAGCTCGGGCAGGATTGAAAAACATCACCCCCTTACGGGGCCGCCGGGCTGGCCGTGGCGGATGGCGTGACGCTGGGGGCAGGCGTGGGCGTGGCCGCCGGAGCCGTCCATTGCACCGCCCCGGCGTCGAAGGGCATCATGTTGGCGATCTTGGAAACCTGGAATTGCTCCACCACCGCTCCGTCGCTGTCAAAGACCGTGATCGCCTTGCCGCCAGCGGGCCGCCCGAGCACCGCCCAGGCCATCGCCTTCGTCTCGCTGATGTGGCAGAGCGGCAGGCCGTCCGCTGCCGCCAGGTAAGCCCCCTCCTTGTCCACGGCCGCCCGGATGAGGAGCGTCCCGGGCTTGTTGCCCGCCAGCGGGTTGGGCTGGAGCGCCACGTTCAGGACTGGGGACGCGGTGAACGGTTTGCCGTCCGGGAACTTTAACTCGGCTGCGATTTGTTCGTAGCGGTCGCTGAAAACGATGTCGTTTTCAAAGAGGACCTTGGGCGCGCCGCCAGGCTTCACTCCGGTGAAGTCGTAGCCGCGCAGCCGTTGGAGCGCGGCATTCTCATAGAGAACGTAGAGCTTTTCCTCCGTGAGAGAGGCCGCAAGCTTGACCGGGGCGGGATCGTCCGCCTGCGGGGGCAGGAGGCGTAGCGGTTTGTCGGTGCTGGAGTATTGCTTCAGGGCATCGCCTTCGATGGCCCAGATGGAGCCATTGCTCCCATATACCCACCCTTTTGTTGCCTGTGCCCATTTGGGGATGCGCGCCTTGAACATACGGGTTGGGGGCCTTTGCTTCTCTGGGACAAGCTGCACTTCCAAGTCCTCCCCGGGAGCGGCTGCCGGTTTGAGGCTGATGGAGTAAAAGGTTGGTGTGTTCTGGCCGGGAAGCTGCGCGGCGAGGAACGGTGTCCCGCTCTCGCTTACCCCCAGGTCCGTGATCCGCTGCAAATGCGGGGCGTCGTCATTCGTCACCCAGTCGTTGCCGATGAAATCGACCCCCTCCACGCCGAGATCCCCCACCGCCACGCCGCGCACCCGGTAAGTGCCCGAGGGGCAGGCGGCGCCGCGGTCGTCCTTGCCGTCCCATTGGGTGGCCAGGCCGTCGTCGCCCGCCGTGAATTCGCTCCACTCCGCCTCCCGGTGGAGCACGCGCACGAGCGTCCCGGCCGTGTCATAGACCCCGAGGGAAAGGTTCCCCTCCATCGGGGGCGGCAGAAAAACAATCTTGATGGGATCGGCTCCCGCCGCGGCCCATGCCGCAAGCCCCAGCGCCAGCGCCGCGAGCGCCCGGCAAAGCGATTTACCCCGACGATTTTCGAACATAGTGCCGCCATTGGACATTGGGGAATATGTTGTCCCGCCATTCGCAATTTGCCAGAAACTTTTCGTCAATATTACGGCCCCGGATCTGGTCGTAGAGCCGGGTGAAGCGCAGGATGTGGTCCTTGGTCCGCTTGGTCGCATAGGCTTGGGCCGTGCCCGTTTTCATCAGGAAGGCCCAGTCGCTCGACTGCGCCAGCAGCAGTTCGCGCGCGAGCTGCCGCAGCGCCCGTTCCATCAGGGGTGTGGGCGGGGTTTCGGCCGTGGCCGCCGCCGTGGCTACTTCCGTCATCCGCGCCGCCGCCACGTGGAGGTGCGGGTAGATCCACGCATTGCTCTCGTCCAGCCACACCTCCCAATACCCCTTGTGCCCCCAGCTCGAAGCCGAGGGGGCCGCGAGCTGCTGCGTCGGGTGGCTGGCCAGGAACCGGCCCGGCGTCGTCAGTTGGATGGTCTTCTGGTCAAACGCCGCCTTGCGCAGGAAGAGATTCAAAAACTCCGGCCCCTCAAACCACCAGTGGCCGAACAGCTCCGCGTCGTAAGGGCTCACCACGATCGGGTCGATATTCGTGTTCTCCAGCAACTGGCTGATTTGTTGCTCCCGCGAGTGGAGGAAGTGTCCCGCGTGCGCGTCCGCCGCCCCCATCGCCCAGGCGCGGTTGTAGACATCCTTCTCCGGCGTCGCCCCCGTGATCCGGTGGTATTTGATGCCGGAAAACTTGCGCGCGCCGCCCGGCGGCAGGAACCCGGCCAGCGCCTCCTCCGGGAGGTCGAACCCGATGTCGCGGTAGAAATCGCGGTAGGCCGGGTCGCCCGGGTAACCGTCCTCCTGGCTCCAGACCTGGCGGCTCGACTCCCGGTCGCGCGCGAACACCGCCGGGCCCGCCGGCGTGTAGCACGGCGCGAAAATCGCATAGCGGGGCCGGGGCGTCCCGAACATCAGCCCGTGCGAATCGATCACAAACCAGCGGATATTCGCCTCCGCGAGCACCGACTCGATCCCCGCCACGTAGCCGCATTCCGGCAGCCAGATCCCCTGCGGATCGCGGCCAAAGCACTCCCGGTAATCGTCGCGGGCCACCAATATTTGGGCGCGGACCGCCTCGGGGAAGTTCTGCATCAGCGGCAGGAAGCCGTGTGTCGCCGCACACGTGATGATCTCCAGCACCCCCTCCTCCTGGAGCTTGGCGAACGCCGGGAGCAGCTGGCCGTGGCATTCGTCCACAAAAAGGCAGCGGCACGCCTCGAAGCGCTCCAGGTAGAAGCGGGCCAGCCCTTGGAAGCGGCTGTCATTTTGCGTCCTGTCCAACTCGCGGCGGGCCAGCGCGATGGCCCGGTCGAGGTAGCGCACATAGCGCTCCTGCAAGAGCGGGTCGCGCAGCATCGCGCAGAGCGGGGGCGTGATCGACATCGTCAACGCGAACGGGGCGCGGTCGGCCACCAGCCCGCGCAGCACCTGGAGCAGCGGGATGTACGTTTCCGTGATCGCCTCGAAAAACCAGTCCTCCTCCAGGAACTCCGGGTATTCGGGGTGGCGCACATAGGGGAGATGCGCATGCAGGAGCAGAGCGAGGTAGCCGGTGGCCATGGGCGGAAGGATGACGGAGGAACGCCCCCGGATGAAGGGAAAAATGAGGGTTTGCCGCAATACCCGGCATTCCCCGAGGGGGCGAATGGGGAAGAGGAGGGGCGGGCCTGTCCAGCGGCTCAAGCCAGCGCAGCCAGCTTCCCAAGCCGCAGCACAGGCTCGCCCTTCTCGCGCGAGGCGGGCAGGTCCACGCTGAACTCCATCACCCAGTCGTTCAGCTCGTCCGGGTCCACGAGCATTTGGGCGACCGTCCAGGATTGCTGGTCTTCGGAGGGGGTGACGTAGGTGTGGCGCAGGTTGCGCGCTTCGGGGTCGAGGCGCAGGAAGCGGTGGCCGGTTTCCCGGTAGCGGTCCATCGCTTCGGCCAGGCGCGCGGCGGTCCACGGCGCGCCGTCCGCCGCTTCGGGGGCGGCGAGGAGATCGAGCGCCGCGTCGTAATCGGCATTGCAGAGGGCGCGCAGGAAGGTGAAGACGCGGGTGCGGATCGCGGCGGTGAAAGTGGCTTTATCCCGCGTGATGTCGCGGGCGGCCTCCTCGGCTCCCGGCGGGCGCAGTTCGGCCGTTTCGCCGGAGCAATAATTGGGGTCGCGCATCCGTTCCCACTCGTCCAGGAGGCTGGAATCGACCTGCCGGATCATCGCGCCGAGATAGAGTTCCATTTCCCGCAGGCCGTCGTTTTTGGCGAGGTCGGGCACCGTTTGCGTGAGCACTTTCTCGACGTTGGAGAGGTAGCGCAGCAGAAGGCCCTCCACGCGTTGCAGATCGTAGAGCTTGATATAATCGGCAAAGGAGCGGAATTCCTCGAACATCTCCCGCGCGATGGACTTGGGCCGGATGTTCTCCTCGCCCACCCACGGATGGCGGTCGGCGAAGGCGTTGAAGGTGGCATAGACGAACTCGCGGTCGGGCTTCGGGTATTCCAGTTTTTCCAGCTCCTCCATGCGCTCGTTGTAGTCCATCCCTTGCTGCTTCATGTCGGCCAGCGCGTCGGTTTTGACCCGGTCGAGCTGCTTGCGCAGGATGGCGTCCGGGTTTTCCAGGATCGACTCGACCAGCGTCAGCACCCGCGGGGCGTAGTCAGGGGCTTGCGGGTCGAGCTGTGGGAGCGTCTCGTGGACGTAGAGGGAGAGCGCCTCGTTCATGGAAAAATCGTCCTGCAGCTCCGCGTTCACGCGCAGCTTCGCCCCCTGCTCGGCGCGGGGGATGAACTCGATGATTTTTCGTTCCACGAGCGAGCGAAAAAGCTGCCAGGCGCGCCGGGTGTGCCCCTTCTTCCCCCGGGCCGGTTCGTGGCTGCGGGCGATCAGCGCGCGCATGGCCGCGCAGCCGTCGCCCGGGCGGCTCAATACATTGAGCAACATCCCGTGGCTGACTTGGAACTGGCTGGTCAGTCGTTCCGGCGGCGCGGCGATGAGCCGCTGGAAGGTGGTTTTATCCCAGTTGACAAAATGTTTTTCGGGCGGCTTGCGCTTGACGAACTTTTTTCCCTTGGCCTCCAGGAGAAGGTTCTCGATCGCGTGTTCCGGGGCCTGCGCGACGACCCATCCGATGTCGTCGAACCCCTTCCTTCCGGCGCGTCCGGCGATTTGGTGGAAGTCGCGCGCGGTGAGGATGCCCGTCTTCTGCCCGCTGTATTTGCAGAGCTTGGTGAAAAGGACGGTGCGGATCGGGACGTTGATGCCGACGCCGAGCGTGTCCGTACCGCAGATCACCTTGAGCAGTCCCTCTTGCGCCAGCCGCTCTACCAGCAGCCGGTACTTGGGCAGCAGCCCGGCGTGGTGGAGGCCGATGCCATGCCGGAGCCATTTCTTCACCTCCGGGCCGTAGGGGCTCTGGAATTTGACCCCCTCCAGCGCGTGGGCGATGGCCGCCTTTTCCTCCCGCGTGCAGACGTTGATGCTGGTGAAATCCTGGGCGCTCTGCGCCGCTTCGAGCTGGGTGAAATGGACGACGTAAACCGGCCCTTTTCCTTCCGTGACCAGGTTTTCCAGCGTTTGCGCCAGCGGCGTCTGGCTGTAGGAAAACTCCAGCGGCACCGGGCGATGGGACGAGCTTACCGTCACCGCCGGGCGACCGTTCAGGCGCGTTAGCTCCTCCTCGAAGAAAGCGGTATCGCCGAGCGTCGCCGACATCAGGAGGAAGCGGGCCTGCGGCAGCGTTAAGAGCGGCACCTGCCAGGCCACGCCCCGTTCGCGGTCGGCGTAGTAGTGGAACTCGTCCATCACCACGTCGTCCACGCGGGATGCCGCTCCCTCGCGCAGGGCCATGTTGGCCAGGATCTCCGCCGTGCAGCAGAGGATTGGGGCGTCGCGGTTCACCGTCGCGTCCCCCGTGCTCAGCCCCACGTTCTCCGGCCCGAACTCCCGGCAGAGCGCCCGCCACTTCTCATTGACAAGCGCCTTCACCGGGCAGGTGTACACCGAGCGCCGCCCCTGCGCGAGCGCCAGGAAATGGAGCGCCCCGGCGACTAGGGATTTCCCCGATCCCGTCGGCGTATTTAGAATGACATGATGCCCCTCGAAGAGTTCCAGGAGCGCCGTCTCCTGCGCCGGGTAGAGGTGCAACCCCTTGCGCGTCACGCCGTTCAGAAACCGCTCCAGCACACGATCGGCACTGGGGGGCGGCGGGGGGATGGGAAGCGGGCGGATCATGGGAAAACCGCATTGTGACCTGTTTGCGTTCCCCGCGCACGCATCTTGTTTTTCCCGGCCATGCTGTTACCTTTGGTAGGTATGAACAAACCCGTCGTTGAAGTGAAGGTCCGGGCGGTCTTGCCCACGGCAGCAGGGCGCGCGGTGTTCCTGGGCAATGACGCCAAGGCGTTTGTCATTTACGTGGACGAAAACGTTGGCGGAGCCATCACCATGTTTATCAGCGGCGCGCACAAGGACCGGCCGATGACACACGACTTGATCGGCCTGCTCCTGGCGGCGCTGGGGGCCAAGGTCGAGCGGGTCATCATCAACGACGTAAAAGCGTCCACCTACTTCGCCCGGCTCATCGTCAGCGCCGAGAACGAATTGCAGGCCCGGAAAATCATCGAGCTGGATGCCCGGCCCAGCGACTGCATCGCGCTGGCCGTGGCGCACCACGCCCCCATCTACGTTAGCCGCGAAGTTTGGGACGAAGTGGAAGACATGAGCGAAATCCTGCGCAAAATGGCGGAGGAATCGGCCGAAGGGGATTCCGGGGAAGAGGAATCCGGGGAAGAGCCCTAAACCGCTCTATTGGCTCGAAACCCTTCGGGGCATCCCTCTCTATTTGCCCTTTTCGGCTGAAGTCGTCGGGCTCGGAGCCGGGAAGGGCTCCAGCTTCCTGGCCCCCTTGGGCGTGACTTCGGATTTGCCGATGAAGGTGGCGCCGTCTTCGATGATGAGCCGGGCGGATTTGAGGTCGCCGCTCAACGTCGCCCCGGCTTTGAGCTCACAGCGGTCTTCCACGGTGATGTTGGCCTGCGCGTTGCCTTGCACGACGATGGATTTGGTTTTGATTTCTCCGTGGATTTCGGCGTGCTCGCCGAGGGTCAGGTTGCCGGGTGAGGTGATCTCGCCCTCCACTTTGCCGTCGATGAACAGGTCGTTTTGGAATTTGATAGACCCTTTGATTTCGACATCGGAAGAGAGGGTGTTGGGTTGAGCGGAAGTAGCCATAAGTAAAGTTTGTTTAGAGCCTGTTCACACAAACCACAATTCCAGCGATTGTGTGAACAGGCTCTAGAAACATCGGTGCGCCGGGAAAACTGTCAAATGCGCTTTCCTGCTCTGGACGCGCGAAAAACGGACGGCGCTGGGGTTGTTTCCCAGCGCCGTCCGCCCAACCAAGGAACATTTATCTTTCGATTTTCAGCACCGCATAGGTCTTCTGCCCCTTGCGTTCGATGAATAAAAGAATCGCCTTGCCGCCTTCGTGCCCCTCCAGCAGCTTGCGGGCGGTGGCGGCATCGGCGGCCGGCTTGGAGTCGATCTCGGTGATGACGTCGTCGCGCAGGATGCCCGCGATGGCGGCCGGGCTGTTCGGGTCCACCCCCGTCACCAGCGCCCCGGCGTGCGTTTTCAGCCCCAGCTTGTCGGCGGCGGCCTGCGTCACATCGCCCAGACGCAGCCCGCAGGCGGCTTCCGTCACCGCCTGGCCCGGCTTGGCCGGCGAGCCCGCCTCGGCGCGGGTCGCGGAGGGCATTTCACCCGTGGAAACCGTGATTTTGAGATTCTTGCCGCCCCGCCAGACCCCCAGCGTCACCGTTTGGCCGATTTTTTTGGAAAGCACCTGGCGGCGCAGCTCCTGCGCCGTGGCCACGGGGGTGCCGTCGATCTCCGTGATCACGTCCGCCGGGCGCAGGTCGCTTTTGTAGGCGGGCGTATCCGGCTCGATGGTCGTGATGACGACGCCTTTCTCCACGCCGGGGATCTGCTCCCGCAGGCTTGACTGCGCCAGCGTCTCGATGCGGATGCCGAGGGCTGGGTGGTCCACCTTCCCCTTTTCGATCAACTGCGCGCCCGTTGCCTGGAGCATTTTGGCGGGAATGGCGAAGGCGAGGCCCCGGTTGAGGCCGTTGACGAGCGTGTTCATGCCGATGACCCTTCCCTCCACGTCCAGGAGCGGCCCGCCGGAGTTGCCCGGGTTGATGAGCGCCGAGGTTTGCAGGTAATCCTCGTAGGGGGTGACCTCCGGCGTCAGGCCCGAGCGCCCCTTGCCGCTCACGCAGCCGATGGTGAACGAGTATTCCATGGCGTAAGGGACGCCGATGGCGCAGACGAGCTGGCCGATGCGGACCTTGTCGCTGTCGCCCCACGCGGCCACCGGGAGGCCACTTTCCTCGATCTTGAGCACGGCGATGTCGCTCAGGTCGTCCGCTCCGGCCAGTTTTGCCGGGAACTGGCGGCCGTCCTTGAGCTTCACGGTGATTTTGTCCGCGTCCTTCACCACGTGGTAGTTGGTCAGGATGTAGCCGTCGGCGCGCAGGATGAACCCGGAGCCCTCGCTCCGGTCCGGCGGGTCCTGCATCCGCAACGGGCTGCGCAGCCCGGCGTCGGGCGCGCGGAAGAAAAAGTCGAAACCGTCCGGGCTTCCCCCCCCCGCGTCGTCGGTGAGCGAGGTTTTTTTGGAAACGTCGATCACTACCACGCTCGGGGCCGCTTTTTCAAAGACCTGGGCGAACCCTTCGTCAAGCTGGCGAAGCAGCGCCTGGGGGGCTCCGGGGGTCAGCGCCGCCGTTTGGGCCCAGGCGGGCAACGACAGCAAGAGACAACCGGCCAATGGGAGAATGCGAAACGTAGACATAAAGATATGTTTCTATGACAGACGCACTTTCCGTCCGTTCAAAGCGAGATCCAAACACACAAACTCCGGCAGGGAAAGGGTGGGTTTCCCGCCCCGCCCGCAGTTGACAACGGAACCGCGATGGATAATCTGCCCAAAAACCATGCACAAGAACCTGAAGGCGTTCGTCTCGCACGCGCCTGGCTGCTGGCCTGATGTGGATGCCGCCCAGTGGAACGACTGGAAATGGCAGTTGAAAAACCGGATCACCACACTGGCTCAGCTCGAAGCATTGATGGAACTGACGCCCCAGGAACGCGCGGGCACCATCCTCTCCGGGAGCAAGCTGGCCCTGGCCATCACGCCCCATTTCTTCAATTTAATCGACCGGGGCGACCCGCGCTGCCCCATTCGCCGCCAGGTCATCCCGCGCCTGGAAGAGACGCGCATCTCTCCCGCCGAGATGGCCGACCCGTGCGGCGAAGACGCTGATATGTCCGTGCCCGGGCTGGTCCACCGCTACCCGGACCGCGTTCTGCTCCTCGTCACCGACCGGTGCGCCTCCTACTGCCGCTATTGCACCCGCAGCCGGGTGGTCAGCGGCGCGGGCGAGCAGGAGTGGCACGTCGATTTCGAAGAGGCCTTCCGCTACCTGGAGGCCCACACGGAGGTCCGCGACGTCCTCCTCTCCGGCGGCGACCCCCTCTTGCTTTCCGACGACCGGCTGGAAGCCATCCTGAAGCGCTTGCGCTCCATCGGGCACCTGGAGTTCCTCCGCATTGGCTCGCGCGTCCCCCTCTTTTTGCCGCAGCGCGTCACGCCCGAGCTGTGCCGGATGCTCCAGCGCTACCATCCCCTTTGGATGAGCGTCCACGTCAACCATCCCCGGGAGCTGACCATCGAGGCGCGCGACGCCCTGGGGCGGCTTGCCGACCACGGCATCCCGCTGGGCAACCAGAGCGTGCTGCTGGCGGGCGTCAACGACAACGTGGAGACGATGACCGCCCTCGTCCAGAAGCTCCTCCTCTGCCGGGTGCGCCCCTACTACCTCTACCAGCTCGACCTCATCCTCGGCTCCTCGCACCTGCAAGTGCCCGTGAGCAAGGGGATCGAGATCATCGAGGGTCTGCGCGGCCACACCAGCGGCTACGCCGTCCCGCAGTACGTCATCGACGCCCCCGGCGGCGGCGGCAAAGTCCCCATCAACCCGGATTACCAGATTTACCGCGACAGCGAGAAGCTCGTCATCCGCAACTACGAGGGGCGGGCGTTCGAGTATCCCGAGCAAAGCGGCGAGCGGGTCGCGTGCGGGTGCCGGGGCTAGTGTGGTGAGTGATAAATTCGCGTCATAATTCCGGCCCCTTTTTCAATTTTTCGGCGTTGCTCAATCGGTCGGTATCTTCAGATACCGCCCTCATTCGCGCCTTGAAAAATCGGAAAATTGTCTCGGACTTATTTAGCGAATTTATCTTTCACCACACTAAAGCGGTTTTGCTTTCATTGTTTACACGCTCCGAGGCGGCGCGTGCCGATGCGCGGCCTTTCAAGCTCGGGGTGTATTTAAAAATTTGGAAACGCCCGCGCCCCTCAACTCACCTGCGCGAGGGCGAGTTTGCGCTTCTCGGCGAGGCGTTTGCGGAAACGCAAGTTCTCCGGGCGGGCCAGCTCGGGATCGGCGGCGAAGAGGCGCAGCGCGGTGGTGCGGGCAAGTTGCATCAGCTCGGTGTCGGCGAGGACGTCGCCGATTTTGAGGGGGGGGAGCCCGCTCTGGTCGGTGCCGAGGATGTCGCCCGGGCCGCGCAGGCGCAGGTCGGCTTCGGCGATCTCGAAGCCGTTGGAGGTGGCTTCCATGGTTTTCATTTTCTCGGCCCCTTCGGGGGTGTCGGCGGCGTGGATGAGAACGCAGTACGATTTGTGGGTGCCGCGCCCGATGCGCCCCCGGAGCTGGTGGAGCTGGGCGAGCCCGAAGCGTTCGGCGTTCTCGATGAGCATGAGGGTGGCGTTGGGGACGTCGATGCCGACTTCGATGACGGTGGTGGCGACGAGGACCTGGCTCTCGTTGCGCCGGAAGCGCCCCATAATCGCCTCTTTTTCGTCGGGCGGGATGCGCCCGTGGAGGAGTTCACAGCGGTGGGGAGCGAAGACGCGCTCCCATTTCCCGAACTCGGCCGCCGCCGCCTTGGCCTCCAGCTTGGCCGAGGCGTCGATGAGCGGGTAGACGACATACGCCTGCCGCCCCCGGGCCAGGTGCTCCTTCAGGAACGCGATGGCGTCGGGGAGTTTGGAGGCATCGCGCGCGGCGGTGATGATCTTTCCCCGGTTGGCGGGGGTCTCGTCGAGGATGGAGACGTCGAGGTCGCCAAAGAGCGTCATGGTGAGCGTGCGCGGGATGGGCGTGGCGGTCATCACCAGCACGTCGGGGAAGGCCGCCCCCCGGGTGAGCGCGGCCCGCTGGAGGACGCCGAATTTGTGCTGCTCGTCGATGACGGCGAAGCCGAGCCGCGAGATGGGGACCCCTTCGGAGAGCAGGGCGTGAGTGCCGACGAGGATTTGCGGTTCATCCGCCGCCCCTTGTTTGAGGAGTTCCGCGCGGCGGGTTTCGTCTCCCTCGCGCACGGCGGCGCTCCATGCCTGCTCGTCGAAGAGGGGGAGCGCCGTCTCCTCCTTGCGCGCGCCGGTGCGCAGGGCGCATCGGACGCCGAGGGGCTCCAGCCAGCGTTTGAAGTTGAGGTAGTGCTGCTCGGCCAGGATCTGCGTGGGGGCCATCAAGGCGGCTTGATAACCGGCCTCGACGGCCAGCAGCATGGCGCCGAGGGCGACCACGGTTTTGCCGGAGCCGACGTCGCCGTGCAACAGGCGGTTCATGGGCCGGGGGGAGGCCAGGTCGGCCCGGATTTCGTCGATGGCCCGCCGTTGCGCGCCGGTGAGCGGAAACGGGAGTTCTTTCTGGAAGGCTTCCAGCAGGCGGCCGGGCCCGCAGTGGGGCAGGCCGGGGCTTAAGCGCAGTTCCGCCCGCTTGGCGGCGACAAAGAGTTGCAGGTGGAAGAACTCGGCCAGGACGAGGTCGCGCCGCGCGCCGTGGAGCGCCTCCCAGTTTTCGGGAAAATGGACGGCCCGCAGGGCTTCGGCGTACGGCATCCCCGCCAAGCCCTCGGGAAGGGGGCTCGGCAAATCCGGCAGCGCGGCAAGGAGGCGGTTAATCCAGCTCCGCAGCATCCGGGCGGTGATCCCCTCGGTGGCCGGGTGGACGGGCGTGATCCGCCGCAGGTGGATGGAGGCTTCGGCATCCGGCTCCACGACTTCAAATTCCGGGTGCTCGATGAGCAGTTGCCGGCCCCGCCGCCGGGGACGCCCATAGACGACGAGCCGCTGGCCGCTCGCGATCATTTTTTTGACGAAATGGACGTTGTACCACCGGCAGACGAGCTGGCCGCTCAAGGCGTGGGTTTGCCCGTCGGCGGAGGCTTCCTGGAGGGTGGCGTCGAACATGAACCGCCAGCCTTGGAAGCGCCGGGAGGCCGTTTTGAGGACGTTCCCGCAGATGCAGACGGGATGATCCATTTCGTCGGTGGGAAAGCGGTCGAACTCCCGCCGGTCTTCGTAGCGCCGGGGGAAATGCGTGAGGAGATCCTCGACGGTGTGGAGCCCAAAGCGCTCCAGCCCGCGCACGCGCTGCGGGGGGAGCCACTCCAGGGCTCTGAGCGGGGTTTCCAGAAACGCCAGGCCTTCGCCGGGGATCGGGGCGGGGCGAGAGGGAGGAGGATTCGACATGGCGTAGGCGAGAAAAATGCGCCGGATCCCCCTTTTGGACAAGCTTTAGAAGCTGTCTAAAATTCGGCGTGAGGCAAGAATGTCCAACGGGCGATTGTTTCCACGCGGAACCTTTTGATCGGTGATGATGAAGCATCGCCGACGTGGGGTCACGCCAAGGTTACTGACGATATTGGTGTGGGCTCACGGTTTTGGAAGAAGTTTGTGGATCGCTCCCCTATTTTGAGCCGGGAAAAGCCCCCGCCCCGGCAAGTTTTTCACCGGGGAATCCCCGGATATTCGCAAGTTATTCACAGGCCGGTTTTTCACCGGGCCAACACGTAGAGGGGCGTCGTTGTTCCTCCCCCTTGGGCAACGGGGGGGCTCCGATTGTGGGCGGAAGCCCGAGCTTCTAGGCTCTTGGGCAACCGAAAGGAACTCCATGATGATCCACGACCTGCCCGAAGCCGAAACGCTTGATGATGTTCTCGCCGAAACCGAACCGCCCGTGCTGTTGCCAGCCCCGGAGGTGGAACAAGGCGCCATCAGCGACGAAGCCCTGATGGAAGCCATCGCGCAAGGCAACTCCGCGGCACTCTCCACGCTGTACGACCGTTACGCCTCGATCCTCAAGGCACTGACGATTCGCGTGGTGCACGACGAAGCGGAGGCGGATGATTTGTTACAAGAGGTTTTTATGCAGGTTTGGCAACAGGCCAAAAATTATTCGTCCGCCAAGGGCAAACCGCTCGGATGGATTGTGACGCTCACCCGCCGCCGGGCCATCGACCGCCTGCGCAAACGGCAGGCTTATTGCCGGGCCAAGGACCGCTTCGAGGTGACGACGGACCGCCAGCCGGAATCGTGGGTGCACAACCGGATCGAGGACGACATCCACCTGGAGGATATGCGGACGTTCCTCAAGGCGAAGATCGAAGGGCTCCCCCCCTTCCAGCGGCAGGCGATTGAGATGGCTTTCTTTAAGGGGATGAGCCAGCGGGAAATCGCCGTGGCGACGGAAACCCCGCTCGGGACGATCAAGACCCGGCTGGAGCTGGGCTTAAGAAAGCTCTCGGAATCCATCCGGGGCATCCGGCACAAAATCTAGTTTACCTCTCCTCAATCGGGATGAACTTCAATCCCGGCGTGGGGCCGACGTATTCGCTCAACGGCCGGTAGAGCCGGTTGTCGGCGAGCTGTTCCAGGACGTGGGCCGTCCACCCGGCGCAGCGGGCGATGGCGAAGATGGGGGTGAAGAGGTCCGTCGGGATGCCCAGGGAGTGGTATACGGTGGCGGAGTAGAAATCGACGTTGGCTTCCAGCCCCTTCTTTTCCCGCATGAGCTGGGCGATCCGCTCGCTCATGCGAATCCACTTCGGGTCGCCGAGTTCCTCGGTGAGCTTGATCGCCATGTCCCGCAGGAACGGGGCGCGCGGGTCGAGCACTTTGTACACCCGGTGGCCGATGCCGAGGATTTTCCGCTTCTCGGCGAGCTGTTCCTCCACCCAGGCGTCCACGTTGGCTTCCTCGCCGATTTCGTTGAGCATGTGGATGACGCCCTCGTTGGCCCCGCCGTGGAGCGGCCCCTTGAGGGTGCCGATGGCTGAGGTGATGGCGCTGTACATGTCGCTCAACGTGGCGATGGTGACACGCGCGCTGAAGGTGGAGGCGTTCATGCCATGGTCGGCGTGGAGGACATAGGCAACGTCAAGCGTCCTGACGGTTTCCGCCGAGGCTTCCTCGCCGTTCATCAGGTACAGGAAATGGGCGGCTTCGCCCAGGTCCTGGCGGACGGGCGGGAGGGGCTTGCCCTGCCGGGCCCGGTGGAAGTAGGCGGCGATGACGCCGATCTTGGCCGTGATATGGTAGGCGCGGATGCGGTTGCGGTCCACGTTGATGTCTTCCTCCAGGTCCGAGTCGTAGAGGCCCAGCATGGAGATGGCCGTGCGGATCACGTCCATCGGATCGGCTTTTTTCGGAGCCCGGGAGAGGAACCGGATGACGCCCAGGGGCAATTCCCGGCGGCTGCGCAAGTTGCGGCAAAGATCGTCCAATTCCCGGCGGTTGGGGAGATGGCCGTGCCACAAAAGGTGGATGACTTCCTCGAAACTCGCCTTCCCGGCGAGCTCCCCAATGTCATACCCCTCATAAATGAGCTTCCCTTCGAGACCCCGGACATCGCTCAAGCGCGTGCTGTTGGCGACAATCCCCTCTAGTCCTTTTGCGGTGACTGGCATAAAACGATAT
>SESA01000271.1_pt1 | contig 36263 bp, 30 predicted proteins | sample 3171451 | NCBI WGS metagenome assembly SESA01 (sample SAMN06051862, study PRJNA518727) | freshwater metagenome | biome: subpolar coniferous forest; feature: holomictic lake; material: water; isolation source: holomictic Lake 227, 8 m depth | place: Canada: near Kenora, Ontario | collected...
TGGGAGATCATACCAAGAGTGGGTCTGATCAAATCCACCTTTCTTCCTCCCTTGTCGGAGGTGCTGGTAACGTTCGCTCAACTCTCACTCTCTGGTGAGCTGCTTAAACATACCGAAGTGAGTCTCAAACGCGCACTCTTTGGCTTTCTGGTTGCCTTTTTTGCCGGTACCACCCTTGGACTTGGTATCGGATGGTACCCGGCCTTTGCACGCTTTGCTGATCCGGTTCTCCAGCTCTTTCGCCAAACCTCGGCCTTTGCGCTTTTTCCGGTCTTTATTTTCGTTTTCGGTATCGGTGAATTTTCAAAAGTTGCGGTCATCAGCTATGCCTGTGTCTGGCCAATTCTTCTCAATACGGTGAACGGTGTCAGAACGGTTGATCCCTACCTGATTAAATGCACCCGCTCTATGGCCGCAAGCGATTGGGTGATCTTCCGCAAAGTGGTTATTCCGTCGCTGATTCCCTCCCTTGCGACAGGGGTCAGGCTTGCCGGGGCCAGTGCGATTCTACTGCTGGTTGCGGCGGAAATGATTGGAGCTTCTGCAGGTCTTGGTTTCATGATCATTGATTCACAGAACACCTTTCAGCCTGCAAAATTGTACTCGGCAATTATTACCATGGCGGCCATCGGACTCTGCACCAATTATTTTTTTGTTTTCCTTGAGAAAAAAGCGACGGTTTGGCAGGAGGAGCGACATATAGCTTAGGAGTTTGTTTTTTTGAGTCACGATTCAATTTAAAACCCAAAAGGGAGGATCTATGAGTAAAAAGCTTTTCAGATATGCGGAGGAAAACAGGGAAAGGTTCCTGGACAGTGATGACATTACATTCAGTGACGGGAGTGTTGTAACACCCGCAGAGGTTTGGGGTTATCTGACTGAAGAAGCTCCGGCAAGATATCCCCATGCGTTTGAAATCAACCTCAACCAGGGCAGCAGGGCAATCAGGGATGAGACCTTTCCGACACTGCTCAAAACCCAGTATCTGGCCCTTACCTTGAGTGAGCGGATGGAAAAAGCGAGGGATAATGGCCGGAGCATCGCTTTTATCCAGGGCGGACAGACCATCGACCCATACACGGCTGCCGATACCATTGCCCTGAGGCCGGCAAATGTCGGCAACTGGAACAATGGCCGATACCATGGCAAGAATATCAATCAAAATGCCCGGATCAGGAAGGAAAAGAAAGAGAAATCATACCATGACATGACGTTCGAAGCTTGCCAGACCGCAGGCTATGAGCATATACAGACGGGAGATTTGCGCGTGGATATCATTGCGCCATATACCACCCTGCGCTGCTCTGACATTTCCTACGGTGTTGAGGCGCACCGGCATGGACCCAACAAAAATGTCAAGTTGTTCAATGTGGACTTTCCCTTGCGCAATCAGGCAGACAAACCGTGGGCGGTTGAATATTTTGCCAACAGCCTGCGGAAACTCATCAAACTGCTTGATGAATCAACCGGAAGAACAACGACCGAAGAGGATTTGCTGAAGGCTATAAAACTGCACAACGAAGGTCGCAGATTGTCTATCGAATTGACTGATCTCTGGTGGTCGGCCAGTGTTCCTCCCACCAACGGTGATGACCGGCAGACTCTTTCCTCACTTGGGCATCTTGAATACGGGGATTCGCAAGCTGCCTTGAGTGTGCTCAAGGAAGCAAAAAAGTTTCTTGCTGAACGGGTCGAAAACGGGGTAAAGGGGCCTGGTGTCCGGGACAATCCGAAGCGGTTGTTTGTTCTCGGTTCATGCGTCTGGGTGAACAACGCCAGAAGCGAAATTGATGGTGCCATTGTTGTCGGCAAGGACGATGGGTGGAGTACCGTCAATGCTCTTGTCGATGAAGAGGGCGACCCTTTCCAGAATCTCGCCAGGGCCACTCTTCAATATCCCTATGAACAGGGTATCGAAGAGAGAGCTCGCTGGACGATCGAACAGATCAAAAGATCGAGAGCTGACGGTGTCATTTTTATCCATAGATGGGGCTGCAATACACAGGCATCGATATCGAGAGCGGTTGTCGATGTCATCAAGCGCGAGACAGGGATCCCGACCTATATACACGAGAGTGAATTTGGTTTACAGCACGAGCAGGAACACAATCGTGTGAGTGCTTTTATTGAAATGCTCTGAACATAAAAACACAGGAGTGAGATCTCATGCCATCAACACTGACGCAGGTCAATACAGAGGGTTACAAGGTGGAGCGTACTCAAGAATCCATCAGGGAGCTTCTGTTGCAGGAGCTGGAATTAAAGATCGATCTTTCGATTGAAGGGGTCAGTTTTGATGCTGCCGATCTCAGGAAATTCGGAATCGGGACCCAATATCTGGAACAGCAGCATGTCGGGATGAACAGGATTCTCGATTCCGATATTCTACTGCCCCATGGTTTTTATCTTCCCCACGGTTTGTTTTTCACCTTCCGCTGGGATCCCCGCTCACCCTACAAGTTAAGGGAAGAGAGTGGTAAAGCGGTTCTTTTCAAAGGCCAGAAAAGAGTCGCAGAAGTCGAATTTTTTGAGCGAACGCCCCTTGTTGATTACAAATTGACAACGGGCCAAACCTTTTGTCAAATTGCCACCCTTTTTACTGAAGGGAGTTTTTCTGTCTGCTACAGCGTTGAGTGCTCCCTGAAAGAGAAGGGGGAGGACTGCCTGTTCTGCAATATCAATACCACTGCAGGCTTGAAGCACCGTGAGGTCTTCATCAAGACCCCTCAGCAAGTCGGAGAGGCTTATGTTCTGGCCCGCTCCGCAGGTTTTGCCGGTCATCTCAACCTTACTGGCGGTTTTGTTCCCGAGCGTCGGGAAGTGGAATACTACCTTGACGTCGCTGATGAGATCAAAGAGCGGACAGGCCAGTCAGAAATCGTTGGTACCGCAGTGATTGGAGCTCCTCTTGACCTGAAGGTGATCGACAAGTACAAAGAGGCCGGCTATTCAAGCGTGGCTATTGACATCGAGATCTGGGACAAGAATATTTTCAAGGCCATCTGCCCTGGTAAAGAGAAACGAAATGGTGGGTGGCAGCACTGGGTGGATGCAATCGTCTATGCTGCTGAAGTGTTTGGAAAAGGCAATGTGCGTTCCAATATCGTTGGCGGCCTTGAGCCCAAAGAGTCCACTCTGGAGGGTATTGAATTTCTGGCATTCAAAGGGGCGGTATGTTTTGCAAGTATCTGGCAACCCAATGTTGGTTCGGCGCTTGAAGGGCATCGTACCCCCGAGACGGCGTGGCATTTCGACCTTGCCAAAAAAATTGCAACCATCCACAAGCAATATGGATTCACCACAAGGGATCTTTTCAATACCGTAAATCGAGCTGGTCCGGTTCATGATGCTTTCAGGATATTCGGTGGCGAGAATACAGGAGACAAGCTGCCAAGGTGGAGGTTTCCCCAGCTCTGATTTCTGATGCCGAAAGAGAAGGTGAGTCGCTTTTTACAAACAGCGATTTTTTTATGGGAGAAAAAAATATGGCCATGAAAAGCATACGGCATCATACGTTTATACGACCATTCACAGCGGGGTTGCTGCTTCTTGCAGCACTCTGGGTGGGCGGATGCGCCGATAAAGCATCGCCTCCATCGGGGAATGAAAATAACAGCATCAACGGAAAAAAGGAGGTTGTGATTCGGCTTCCCGACACACTCTCAGACCTCGCTTATGTAGCCGAGGAGAAGGGTTTCTTTGCAAAGGAGGGAATCAGGATCCAGTGGACCGGCAAACAGGCTCACGGTCCGGCAAATATTGTCTCGATTGCAGCAGGTCAGAATGATGCTGCGGCCTCGATCAGTACCGCAATGATCCAGGCCAGAAAAGCAGGCAACAAGGTCAGGATTGTTGTGCCTTCTTCTGTCTCTTCGCCAAATGGCTCGCATGTCAGTTATCTGGTATTGGAGAATGGGCCCTATCAAAAACCTGAAGATCTTCCTGGTCGAAAAGTGGTTGCCAGCCCGCAGACCATTACCTGGTATCCATTGGTTGTCTATCTGAAAAGCAAAGGGCTTGATCCGAATAAAGTGGAGTTCGTTACCCTTCGCGATGCGGGACAGCAAGAGCAGGCATTACGCCAGGGGGATGTCGCCGCCATAGCCCTGAACGAACCAACGGCCTCACTGGTCAAACAGAGAGGTGGTATCAAGTCGATTCTTACGGACTACGAAGCTTTGGGGATCAGCCAGACAGGAGGGTGGGCTTTCAGCGATGAGTTCATCAAGCAGAATCCGGATGCCGTAAGGCGTTTTGTCAAGGCAATCCTCGATACAGTCGATTTTATCAACTCCAGTGCAATCAACGAAAAAGAGGCGGTGGCCATTATCGGCAAGAGAGCCGGGATAGCCAGGGTTCCTACTCTTTTGCCAGTTAAGCAATTCCTCGTCAGTGAGCAGGATATAGCAAAATGGATTTCAATTCTTGAAAACAATGGCGCGATCAAGCCGGGGGAAGTCAGGCCATCAGACGTCTTTACCAATGAGTTCAATCCTTATGCGAAAAAATGAGTTGCAACTGTCGAGAGATTCCCGTTACCGGAAAGTTGCCAAAATGCGATGAATTGTTCCTGATTGTGCCTAATTTCCAAAAAATCAGCTCTTTATGGAACAGGAAAAGAAACTCTTCGGATTCAGCAAAAACGTTTTTTTTGCCGGACTGGTCAGCTTTTTTATGGATGTCAGTTCTGAGATGATCTATCCTCTGGTGCCGCTTTTTCTCGTCACCGTGCTTGGAGTCAATAAATCCACGATTGGTCTCATCGAGGGAATTGCCGAATCAACGGCCAGTCTGCTCAAGGCCTTTTCCGGATGGTTTTCAGACCGGATTGGAAAGCGAAAGGGCCTTATGCTGGCAGGCTATAGTATCTCAACCCTCAGTCGTCCGGTCATTGCTCTTGCAGGTTCATGGCAGCAGGTGCTTGCTTCCCGCTTTATTGATCGACTTGGCAAAGGAATTCGCACTGCGCCAAGAGACGCAATCATCGCTGAATCCTCTGACTCGACCAATCTTGCCCGCTCTTTCAGCTTCCATCGCTCGATGGATACCCTGGGAGCCGTGGTTGGGCCTGCTATCGCGCTTGTGCTTCTCCAGCGGAATAACGACTACAAACTGGTTTTTTTCGGTTCCATGATACCGGGCGTCATTGCCGTTTTGATAATTGCTGCTTTCATCAGGGAGAAAACACAGGCGCCCCTGCCCCCAGCCGAGCGGCCACGCTTAACCCTGAAGCATTTCGACGGCAAAGTCAGGTTTTTTATCCTGATTGCAACGCTGTTTGCTTTGGGTAATTCCAGTGACGTTTTTCTTGTTCTAAGGGCAGAGCAACTCGGTATACCGGTCATGGTCATTCCTGCGGTCTACCTGATGTTCAATCTTGTCTACTCTCTCACTGCCATTCCGGCAGGCATTGCTGCGGACAAATTCGGTAAAAAGCGCCTCATTCTGCTCGGGTTTGTCCTCTTTACAGCACTCTACTATGGGTTCGCCGTTGCCCGAAGCGCTTCCGAAATATGGGTGTTGTTCGCTCTCTACGGCTTGTTCATGGGATTGACCGAGGGAATACAGAAAGCGTTTCTTGCCACCATCATTCCGCCAGACTTCAAGGCTACCGCTTTTGGAGTCTACGCAACTGCTGTCGGGCTTGCTGCGCTGCCTGCCAGTTTGATAGGTGGTCTTCTCTGGGACAGCTTCTCACCCTCTGCAACCTTTTATTTTGGCGCTTCGACGGCAGCTCTTTCAACACTTCTTTTTATCATCCTGATTCTATCCATGAAGGTTCGACGGGAACCCTTGGCACCGACGTCATAATCAGTTTTGCAATAATAATTTCGAATACCCCCGAAAAAGTGGCAACCATCGCATATAAAATCCGGAACTCCCTTTACCTGAACGTCACCAATCGATGTTCCAATATCTGCACATTCTGCCCGAAATTTGAAGGGTACAAGTTACAGGGCAATGATTTGCTGCTTCAGAGAGAACCCTCTTTCCAGGAGGTTATGGCAGCCGTTGATGCAGAGGATGAATTCGGGGAAATAGTGTTCTGTGGTTTTGGTGAATCACTCATCCGCCTTGACCTGGTTGTTTGTGTTGCACGGGAACTCAAAAAGCGCTACGGTTGCCGAATTCGGATCAATACCGATGGTCAGGCCAATCTTGTTCATGGTCGCAACATCATTCCCGAACTGGTCGGTTTGGTGGACACCGTTTCAGTAAGTCTGAATGCTCCTGATGCGGTGACTTACATTCGTTTATGCAATACTCCTTTTGGATCGGCAGGGTTCAGTGCAGTGTGCGATTTTATTCGTGAGGCCCGGCATCAGATTCCAAAGGTAATTGCAAGTGTTGTAAATGTTCCCGGAGTCGATATCGATGCTTGCAGGGTGTTGGCGGAATCGCTGGGAGCAACATTCAGAGTCAGGGAATTTAAAGATGAATAAACCAGGAAGAGCGGTGACCTTTTTATGGTATGCAATATGCCGTTTAAACGGGATTTACAAACTCCTCTTTATTTGCGACTTTATAAACAGGAAGTCGGTATAGCGCAATTCAGGAGAACAGCACTTATGAAATCAGTAGTCATCATAGCAATCTTATGTTGTTGTTGGAATTCAAGAATTCAGACATCAAAATTATTGCTCTAAGGTACTGCTTGATTATAAAAAAAAGCTTACAGGAAAGCCGATTCTGATTGTCAAGGAATCGGCTTTTTTTGTTATGGATTCTCTTTGTCCATCAAACTTTTTGAACAGGACAATGGACTGTTTGATTTTCAGTTAACCACACAATCGGAGTATAAAATGTCATTAAGCAGAAATTTTTTTGCTGGTGTTGATGTCGGTTCTTTGGCAGCGAAAGCCGTTATTTTGGAGGATGGAAAGATTTATGCTACCGGGCTTGTACCAAGCGGAGTCAATTCAGTTGAAAGTGGATTGACTGCTTTGAATCTTGCTTTGGGGTCTGCTGGTCTGAAAAAAGAGGATCTGAAATATATTGTCGGAACCGGTTATGGTCGAGTTTCTGCACCTTATGCCAATAAAGCTGTAACGGAAATTACCTGCCATGCAAAGGGTGCAAACTATCTGCATCCAACCGTTCGTACCATTATTGATATGGGTGGTCAGGATTGCAAGGCTATAAGGATAGACCAGGATGGCGCGGTAGTCGATTTTGCCATGAATGATAAATGTGCAGCGGGTACCGGGCGTTTTCTTGAGGTGATGGCGGGTGTTTTTAATGTAAAACTTGATGATCTTGGTGCAATAGCGTTATCTGCCACTGATACAGTTCCGATGAGCAGCACCTGCACAGTCTTTGCCGAGTCGGAGACAATATCCCTTGTTGCCAGAGGCGAAAAGCCTGAAAATATTCTCAATGGTATTCATCACTCCATAGCCAACCGTATTGCCGGGCTTTTCTCAAGAGTCGGCATCGAAAGTGACGTCTTCTTTTCAGGAGGAGTAGCAAAAAACAGTGGTATGAAAACGGCAATTGAGCAGGCCCTGAAAGTCACCATTGTCAAACCGGAAATTGATCCACAGCTCATTGGGGCTCTCGGCGCTGCAGTAATTGCGCGTAACTTTGCAAAAAAAGAGGGTCTCTGGGTATAAGCACCTGAGAGCGAGTTGCGGGGGCCTGAAGAAGCCTCTCATGGCAGATACTTTAACACACTCATCAAGGAGAAAGACATTCATGGGCAAGCAACTATTCAGATATTCAGAAGCCAATAAGGAAAAGTTTCTGGAGAGTGACAATATCACGTTTAATGATGGCAGTGTTGTGACTCCGGAGGAAATCTGGCACTATTTAACCGTTGAGGGGCCCGAGAAATATCCGGGCACCTTTGAAATCAATCTCTATCAGGGCAATCGAGCCAGCAGGGATGAAACATTGCCGACATCACTCAAGACCCACTATCTGGGGCTGACCTTCAGCGAACGGATGGAGAGGGCAAAGGACAAAGGAAAAAGTATCGCATTTATTCAGGGTGGACAGGCAGTAGACCCATATACTGCGGCTGATACCATTGCCTTGAGGCCTTTTCTTGTCGGTCAATGGTACCACGGTCGCGAGCATGGCAATGATATCAATAAATCTGTTTTGCGTCGCAAGCAATCCAAAGAGAAAGCCTTTCATGACATGAGTTTTGAGGCATGTCAGACAGGAGGGTATGAGCATATTCAGTCCGGCAATCTTCGCGTCGATGTTGTTGCGCCATATACCGTGCTTCGCTGTTCAGATGTATCATACGGGGTTGAAGCTCATCGGCACGGTCCAAATAAAGAGGTGAAACTCTTTAACGTGGATTATCCGCTGCGTTATCAGGCCAGCAAGCCCTGGGCCGTAGAATATTTTGCACAGAATCTGCGCAGACTGGTCAAGACCCTCGATGAGGTGAGCGGGAGAAAAACAACTGAAGATGATTTGCTGAAGGCAATCAAGCTGCATAACGAAGGCAGAAGACTTGGAACCGAGCTGGCTGAATTGTGGTGGTCTGCAGATATTCCGCCTACAAACAGTGATGACAGGCTCTCGCTTGTTTCACTTGCCAATCTCGATATGCACGGGGATGTTCAAGCCTCTCTGAGCGTCCTGAAAGAGGCCAGGAACATTATTGCTGAACGGGTAAAGAATGGGGTGAAAGGACATGCTGTAACCGATAATCCCAAAAGGATATTCATTCTTGGCTCCTGTGTTGGAATCAACGACTCCAGAAGTGAAGATGCAGGTGCCATTGTTGTCGGCAAGGACGATCAATGGAGCCATTGCAGCTCACTGGTTGAAGAGGAGGGAGATCCGTTTTACAATTTGGCCAAAGCTACGCTTGAGTACCCTTATGAGCAAAGCATAGAGAAAAGAGCGGAATGGACAATTGAGCAGATCAAAAAATCCAGGGCTGACGGGGTTATTTTTATCCACAACTGGGGCTGCAATACACAGGCGGCTGTTGCTCGCCCAATCCTTGATGTCATTAAACGTGAGACCGGCATACCGACCTACATTCAGGAGCGCGATCTTCACGGTTTACAGCACGAGCAGGAACAGAATCGTGTCAATGCCTTTATTGAAATGCTCTGAAGTTTAAACGTCACTGCCAATCAAAAAAACAGAGAGGAACCCTATTATGCCTATAAAAACACTTGAAATAATCAGAAAACGGCTTGAAGAACGCCCTGCAGAGTTGCAAACAGCCCGGCAAAATGGCCAGAAGGTTGTGGGCTGGGTTGGCTATAATGTTCCCGAGGAGATCATTCATGCACTGGGTTTCATCCCGGTCAGGATTGCCGTTGGAGGAGATGACAGGCTGGTTGAGGTTGGTGCTCGATATGCATCCAGTAAAACCTGTGTGTTCATTCGTGAAATCGTGGGAGCATTTGCTGAAAACCAGGATCCCTACATTCAGCAAACTGACCTGCTCGCTTTCGATGCAACCTGCCTGCAGAATTATCGGGCGGCTGAAGTTATTGAATATTTCTTCAAAAAAGATGTGGTCGTGCTTGCCGTGCCTCGCAACTTTGACTGGGATGAGGCGAAGAAATACTTTGCCCATGAGGCCAATGAGTTTACCCGTTTGCTCGAAGAACGGGCCGGGGCTCCTCTTGATAGTGCCAGACTGGCGGAATCGGTTGCATTGTACAACGACATTCGCGAAACCCTGAAAAGCATCTACACCTTTCAGGCCTCAAGGGATAATGTGATCTCATGGGAGGAGGTGTACGATTTGATTCAGGCGGGAGAACTGCTTGACAAGAAGGAGTACCTCTCACTCTTGCAGCAGACGCTTGCAGAGTTGAAGGAGCTCCAGCCAAATCCGGTGATTGAAGCCGATGACGGTGACAGCAGGCTCTTTATTTCGGGTAGTCTGATTCCTCGGGGAGACCGGAAACTGATCGGCATCATCAAGTCGGTTGGCGGGCGAATTGTGGGAGACGATCTCTGGTCGGGTATTCTGCCTCATCTTGACCTCGATATCAAGGAAATATCGCCTGCAGGGGTTGCTCTTGCCTACCTGAACAGGACACCTCACGCAGCCCTGCCTTACCTCGATCTGGAGAGCGACAGACGACTGAAAAAGTTGCACGAACTGTTGAGCACATCCAAAGCTCAGGGGGTTATCTATCATACCCTGCGCTACTGTGATCCATTTACCTTCAAAGCCAAGGAGACCAAGAACGTTCTTGCCAAGTCAGGCATTCCGCTGCTTGAGATTCATACCGAATACGCCGGCTCTGATTATGAAGCAATGAAAACCAGGGTAGAGGCATTCGTGGAGATGATCAGGATCAAAGCTGAGTTTGTCGAAGAGGAGGCCTTGTTGGCAAACGCCTGACCTGTAAACGGGAAGTGGAGGTGATCAAGGTAAAAGTTGTTTGGAAAAAGCATCAATTATCGCCATCAGTAGTGAAACGGAAGGTCAACACAACAACCTTCCGTTTTTATTGATACAAAAAAAGCATTCCCGAATTCCGGTGTTATATCAATCGGTCGTGACCGGGTCACTGAGATTGGTGGTAGCTTGTTTATGGTATGCAATACACCGTTTAGAGGGTATTTGCATAATTCTAATTATTGCGGATATTAGAAAAGGTTTGATATGGATTTTTTCTTCTTGCAACTTGTTGATGGTGTCGATTATTTTTTTACCTCATTTTTTATAAAAAAGAATTGTAATAAATCAACTGCTATGAAATTGATCGTCATGTTAAATATTTATTGCTGTTGTTGGTTTTCAGATTTTTCTGAAGTCAAAGATTCTGCGCCAATGTAATACTTTTTTATAACAAAGTTTATTGTGAAGCCGATTCTTGCTCTCAGAGAATTGGCTTTTTTATTGTGCAAAATGAAATTGGTGATAATAATTTTACAAGAAATTTGATGAGTAAAATACATAAAAAAAACAATTTCCGATGTTGTCTTTGTGGTCAGGTAAATCAAATTTTTCATCTTTTCTGTGCAATGTAGGATAAGTTGGTTCTTGCCAATAAAGATTTCATCATTCATGAATAATCAAATTTAACTCATAAAAAAGGATAAAATAGAATGAGGAATATAAAGTTAGGAATAGTTGTTCTCGCAAGCTTGCTGATTGGTAATGTCAATCTGCATGCTGAAGAGACTCAAAATCCCGGGTCGAAGGTAACCGCCGCTGAAGTGGAGAATGTGGGGCTTGAAGAGCTTTCTCCTGCGGATACTTCAGATCCAGGCCCGCCTGTAACACGGACTGACCTTGAAGGGGTAAGGACAGAGGTTGCTGTTTTAAGCGATCTGTTGACCCAAAGACTGGACAGGAATATTGCCAACAGCAATCGGGCACTTTTGATTGGAGGTACCGTTCAGAACCGTTTTACCGCTACGACTCATACCAATAAGCCACCATACACCAACAGCTTTGCCTTTAATTCGTTTATTCTTTCCCTCTCCGGAAGTTTGAAGAAAGACTATGATGAAGGTCGAAGTTTTGACTATCTGGTGCGCCTGACTGCTTCATCACCAAGCAGTTATAATTTGCAGGCAACGGACGCTTATCTCCAATACTCCATTCTTCCCTCTCTGAGTATCGACCGGCCTTATCTGTACGTGCAATTTGGACAGCAGAAAATACCATTTGGTCTTGAGCCTTTGACGACGGAAGACAAGCGTCCCACAATCAACCAGGCGACATTTGCCAGGACTCTTAACCCTGCTCAGCAGGATATCGGTATCCAGTTGCGAGGAGATCTGTTTCCTTCGGTTGATTTGGGATACAATTATCGCATCCCGTTTATTGAGTACAACTTTGGTGTTTTTAACGGTTCAGGTGCTAACACGGTCGATACCAATCGCAGCAGGCAGGTTGCGGGCCGGGTAGCGTTCAATGCTCCGGTAGACTATAACTCGGACTTTCGCGGTTTGACCCTTGGCACCTCTTTGACCACCGGAAATCAGGATCTCTATAGAGGCACGACTCTGATTACCGGTGGAACAGGGAAGGCATCCAGGATTCGTTTTGGTCAGGATATCTCCTATGTGAGCTCTCCGATAGGGTTTACAGCGGAATATGCACTTGGGCGGGATCAGCAGGCGATTTCCGGGACTGATATCTCCAACGCTATCAAGGCGACAACGAAAAGCAAGGGTTATACCCTGACACTCTTCTATGAGTGGGGCGAGCAGTTTGTGAAGAGTTTTCGCAATCAGTCACGAAATGATGACTGGTGGCCCAAGACCTATCAGCCATTTGTTCGCTATGATCATTGGGACCCCAATACTTCGGTTGGAGGAGATGATCTCTCTGTCGTTACTGTCGGGTTTAACTTTTTCTTTGCCCAGACGACCAAACTGCAGTTGAACTATAATATTACCCGTGACAAGGGTAACAACCTGAGTCCTGCACAGGGTTCCAAGACAGATCGCAATGATTTCGTTGCACAGTTCCAGTATGGATTCTAATCAGCTTTAAAAAAATCAAGGGAGAGAAGAAAATGAAGAAATTGATATCAGTTTTATCTATAGCCGGGCTGCTCTTTATGACGGTTGTTGGTCATGCAGCAGAAAATCCAAAAGTTATTCGGATTGGCTTGGTTGGCAACGCCTATGGAAAGCCATATACCGGTGGTCCCCAAGGCTATGTCAATGAACATGGTTTGCTGGAAAAGGAGTTTGCCAAAGATGGTATACGAATTGAGTTATCCTATTTCAAGGGTGCCGGGCCAGCCGTCAATGAAGCTCTGGCCTCGGGTTTGGCGGATTTTGGCTCGGTTGGTGATCTTGTCGTTATCGTCGGAAAAGCGGGCGGTTTAAAGACAAAGTACATTCTTTCAAGTTCTCCGGGTGGCAATACCTATATCCAGGTCAATCCCGATGCTGGCATCAAGACCTTAAAGGATCTCAGGGGCAAAAAGATCGGGGTCAATAAAGGTACCTATATTCATCTCGCCCTGGTCAGAATTCTCGAGTCGGTTGGATTGACTGAGAAGGATGTAAGGTTGATCAATTTGAACGCTGGAGATGCAAACGCTGCGCTTGCCACAAAAAGTGTTGATGCCATTGCCAGCAGTCCTGACCGTCCTCTTGTTGACCAGGGAATTGCAAAACTGCTTTTTGATACACGCAAATCTCCAGCTTTTCAGTCTGGTCCTGGCGGTCTGCTTGTGAGTGAGGATTTTGCCAAAAAGTATCCTGATATCACAAAGAGGGTCGTCAAGGTGTTGCTGAGAGGATATTATTGGGCTTCCCAGGAGAAGAACAGAGAGCAGTTGCTTGCTTTGGGTCTCAAAGCTGGTACTTCGTATAAAAACTCGAAAGAGGATATTCTGGGTCAGGATTTGTACAAGAAGTATGATCCCCGGATTACTGCGGGCACGGCCAGGTTCTATAAGGAAACCATTGATTACGCCTTTAATCATGGAATCATAAGAAAGAAGTTCAATGTTGAGGATTTACTCGACAAGAGTTACTCAGAAGCAGCGTTAAAAGAACTCGGTATTGAAAATTACTGGAAATAAGACCCGAGTCAGGTAAACAAAAGAGTGCGCACAAACAGGGGTGAAACCAACTATTTCATTCCTGTTTGCTGCTGATAGTGTGCTGATACAATTTTGAAACTAACCATTGGAGTATAAAATGTCGTTAAACAGAAATTTTTTTGCTGGTGTCGATGTCGGTTCTCTGGCCGCGAAAGCCGTGATTTTGGAGGATGGAGAGATCTTTGCTACCGGGCTTGTACCGAGCGGAGTCAATTCTGTTGAAAGTGGCTTGAGTGCCTTGAACCTGGCGCTTGAATCAGCAGGATTGAAAAAAGAGGATTTGAAATATATCGTTGGAACAGGGTATGGTCGCGTATCAGCGCCTTATGCCAACAAGGCGGTAACGGAAATTACCTGCCATGCCAAAGGTGCCAACTATCTGCATCCTACCGTTCGGACAATCATTGATATGGGAGGTCAGGATTGTAAAGCCATTCGTATAGACCAGGATGGATCGGTAGTTGATTTTGCCATGAATGATAAATGTGCTGCGGGTACCGGTCGTTTTCTTGAAGTGATGGCTGGTGTCTTTAAGGTCAAGCTTGCTGATCTTGGCGAAATTGCTCTCTCGGCAACCGATACGGTTCCCATGAGTAGCACCTGCACAGTCTTTGCTGAATCTGAAACCATCTCTCTGGTGGCCAGAGGTGAAAAACCTGAAAATATTCTCAATGGTATTCATCACTCTATCGCCAATCGTATCGCCGGGCTTTTTTCGAGGGTAGGAATTGAAAGCGATATCTTTTTTTCAGGAGGCGTGGCCAAGAACAGTGGCATGAAGTCGGCAATTGAGCAGGCCCTCAAAGTCACCATTGTCAAACCAGAAATAGATCCTCAGCTTATCGGCGCGCTCGGTGCAGCGGTGATTGCCCGTAACTTTGCCAAAAAGGAGGGGCTATGGGCCTGAAAACACTTGAAAAGATTGCTCTTGCACTGGAGAGTCGTCCGGCTGAGCTTGAGCAACTGCGTAAACAGGGCAAAAAAGTTGTCGGATGGCTTGCCTATAATATTCCAGAAGAGATCATCTATGCGCTTGGACTTATCCCAATCAGGGTTGGTCAGGGAGGTGACGGCAGGCTTGTCGAGGTAGGCGCACGGCACATCTCTACCAAAAACTGTGTCTTTGTCCGTCATGCACTGGGGCAGTTTGCTGAGAAGAGTGATCCATACATCAAGCAGCTCGATCTGGTTGCTATTGATGCAACATGCATTCAGCTCTACCGTCTGGAAGAACTCATCAACTTCTATTTCGACTATAAAACGGTTGTGCTCGGAGTTCCGCGCAATTTTGCCACCCCGGAAGGACATGAGTATTTCAGGAAGGAAGTGGAATTCTTTACCACGAAACTTGAACTGTTTGCGGGAGTCACTCTTGAGCAGTCGAAGCTCGAGGAGGCCATAAAGCTCTATCAGGGAATCAGGGAAGCCATCAAGACTCTCTACTACTTTCAAAGTCTGGAAAATGCTCCCATAAGCTGGCGCCAGGTATCGGCTGTCATCAATGCAGGGTACAATCTTGATCGGCAGAGCTATCTGGAACTGTTGCAGGAACTGGTTGAGGAAGTTGAAGAGAAGCTGCAGGATGATACGGAAAGCCGTCCGATCGAAGCGAGGATATTTATCTCGGGAAGCCTTATTCCTCCAGGTGACACCAAGCTCATCAATATTATCGAGCAATTGGGTGGCAGGATAGTTGGCGATGACCTCTGGAGCGGGCTCAATTTTTTCCTCAACCTTAACATAAAAGAGGCGACACCTTTTGGCGTGGCCGATGCCTATCTCGACAGGGTTCCGCATGCGTCACTGCCCTATCTCGATCTGAAAAGTGATGGCCGGATTGCCAATCTGAAGCACCAGATTGCAGAGTTCAATGCGGACGGGGTGATCTATCACACCCTTCGTTATTGCGACGCCTTTACCTTCAAAGCGGGTGAAACAAAGGATGTTCTCGGTAATGTGCCTTTTCTGGAGATCCACACGGAATACTCCGGCTCTGATTTTGAAGCTATTCGCACAAGGGTGGAAGCATTCGTGGAAATGATCAAGAGCAAAAAAGAAATTGCTGAACTCGTATAACTCATAATGATAACAATATAAACAGAGTGCTATCATGGCAATCATTGCACCGTTTTCATATCCTGAAGAGATAAAAGATAAATTTATAGCAACTCCGGGATTGAAGTTCAAGGATGGGACAACGGTCTCTTCCGCCGAGATCTGGGAGTTCATGACCAAAGAGGCTCCACGGCGTTTTCCCTACGCGTTTGATGCCGGCGCAAATAACATGGGTCGATTTTCGGACGATGTTCATTTTCTGTCGGGCATAAAAAGGGGCTACCTGACCCTTACCCTGAAGGATCGGATCATGAAAGAACATGCGGCAGGAACTCCTACTGTTCTGGTTCAGGGCGGTCAGGCGATGGACGCTTACTATGCAGCAGGAGGGCTTCCTGTACGTCCGGGTTTGGTCATGCAATGGGCGCGGAATATGGAAGAAGGGCTCTCTCTTCGCCAGTCCGAAACGCTTGGTCTCAATATTCTGGAATCGGGACGGCGCAAAATCAGTATTGATGCCTGCAATCAGATTGCCGCGCATGCCGCAATCGACAACAAGGTGGTACCGATTGATCTGATCGCTCCTTTTCTCTGCCTCCGCTGTTCAGATATGTCGTTTCTGGTCGAAACGCATCGCAACAGGGTTCACGATATTCCGCGCTACATGGTTGACTATCCTGTCGATCACGAAGACAAGCCGTGGGCAGCAGAGTATATCGCAACTGAAGTCAAGGAACTCATTGACAGGATTGCCGCACTCTCCGGCAGAACAATCACTGATGAAGTTCTTTTCAATGAGATCAAACTTGAAAATAAAGGGCGCAGGCTTGCAACCGAGATTGCTGATCTGTGGTGGGCGGCTGAGAATCCGCCAACCAACAGCACGGACTTTTTTGGTATAGCCTTTCTTGCCAACGATTTCGTAGGAGATCCTGTGGCCGCCGTCGATCTGCTTGAACAGAGCAAAAAGGAGATAGAAGAGCGGATCCGGAATAATGAAAAGGGCTTTGGTGTGCCTGACAATGCCAAGCGTCTCTTCATCTGCGGTTCATGTGTCGGGCCTAATGCACATCATGCACAGACCGCTGGCGCCATTTTCGTAGGACGAGATGACAGTTGGAGCTGCATTTCAGTTCCCATCGAAGAAGAGGGTGACCCGTATCTGAATATTGCCCGCTCAATGCTCGCTTATCCTTATGAACAGCGAACCGAGAAGCGGGCTGAATGGACCGCCGACATGGTCAAGCGTTCCCGTGCGGATGGGGTGATTTTCATGTATCAGTGGGGTTGCAACTATCAGAGCGGGGTCGCACGCATGATCTCTGATATTGTCAAAGAGAAGGCAGGAGTTGTGACGACATTTGTTGAAGTGGGTGAATTGGGACGCTCTGAAGCAACCGAGCAGTCTACAAACCGTGTCGAGGCATTTATTGAGATGGTATAGCCGTGAGAGGTTAAACAACCGGAAGGCCCGACGGGTCTTCCGGAAAAGGATTGTTATGACGAGTTACAAGAAGGCACAAACAGCAAAATTTCTTCCCCGTTTCCTGCTCGTATCGGTATTGTCGGGTGTCTCGGTGGGAATGGCAGGGGTCATTTTGATCCTCTATGCTCTTGGTATCGGAGCAAACTCTTCACAGATAGGCCTTCTTCGTGGTCTGGAGAGTATTGGCGCTCTTTTGACGGTGCTGCCGATGGGGTTTCTGGTAGACCATTTTGGAGCCAAAAAAATCTTTACTGCTGGTTGCACTGCAGGTGTCATTATCTACAGTGCTTTGCCCAATGCTGCATCGATATTTTATTTAACAGCGGCAGTCGGTGTGCTTGGTTTGTTCATGTCATTCCGGTTTGTCTGCATGAACAGCATTTTTTTAAATGCACTCGCTGTCATAGGCTCGGAAAAATCGGGTTGGCACAGGGCCGCCACCTCTTTTGGAATGTCTTTTCTCGGGCCTTTGCTTGCAGGATATGTTGTCGGGGAGCATGGATACCGGATAGCCTTCTATTCCATAAGCGCCATTCTGGCGATCAGCGGGGTTGCAGCATTCTTGTTTTTTGAGAATCATGAACACAAAAGCAGGGAGCAGGCAGATGTTCATCCACCTCTTCGCAAGCTTTTCAGGAACCGTAAATTTCTCAATGCCTGTCTTGGCGAATGCGCAGGCAGCGTTGCCATGGCAACGTTCAACACCTTTACTGTCGTACTGGCGCTGAAACTTCTGAATTTTTCGCATTCCAGTGCGATTATGGTGATCTCTCTTAACGGGATAGTTTTTATTCTTTCGCTTTTTATTGCGGGAAAGTACTATCCGCACTGCGGTGAAACGATCGGGTACAGGGTGAGTATGGCGCTTGTCATTGTTGCCTTGCTGCTGATAGGAGTGGTAGAGCACCCGGCAGCACTATGGGCAGCTTCAGTTATTCTTGCTGCAGGGATTGCGCTGCAGACGGTTATAAACCTTGCAATAGTAAGCAGTGAAGAGAGTGCGAAAGGTCGGGTCGCAGGGGTTTTCGGATTTTTTCCTGTCGCCGGCATGGCGGCAGGGCCTTTGATTGGTGGTTTTATAAGCGATAACCTGGGAGTGAGAGCCTCTTTTCTTGCCATTATTCCCTTGTTCATTATGCTCGGCATTAATTATTCAGCAATGAAAAACACCGTTATTTCAACAAACAAGGATGGGGAAAATGTTTTTAACACGATTTGACTGGAAGTCAAAACTTCTGGCACTGATAGTGCCTCTTGTCGTACTGACTGTATGGCAGAGTCTGGTCTCTTTGCATGTGTTTTCAGAACTGATTCTGATTCCTCCGTTAACCCTGGTCAGCACCCTTGTCGAACTTGCCCGGTCAGGTGAGCTAACACTTAATATTCTGGAAAGTCTGAAACGAGTTGTCAGCGGCTTTCTGGTCGGAGCATCTTCAGGCTTCATTCTCGGTGTTGTCATGGCTCTTTCGCCATTTCTGAACAGACTCTTTGGCCCTTTCTTAAAGGCACTCCAGCAGGTTCCTGAATTTGCGTGGATGCCCTTGATCATCTTGTTGTTTGGTATCGATGAACTGGCCAAAGTCATTTTTGTGTCGATAGGGGCCTTTTACCCGATGCTTTTCAATACCTGGCAGGGCGTGAGCGGAGTACCGGAAAAATATCATGAACTGGCCCGAGTCTTCGATTACAAGCCTCATCGTTATTTGACCAAGGTTATCATACCCGGTGCCTTGCCTTCAATCATTACAGGCATTCGTCTCAGTCTTGGGTTATCCTGGATGTTTGTCGTTGGTGCGGAGCTTTTTGGCTCTGATTCAGGTGTCGGTTATATGATGACCTGGGGTCGTCAGTTGTTCCAGATAGATATTGTGATTGCCGGACTGGTTGTCATTGGAACCATTGGCTTTCTCATGAATGCACTTCTTCAGATAGCCGAAACCAGGTTTTTACAATGGCGCGTTTCAATTGACGGGAGGAGTGCATGAAGAGGCTGATCATCAACAAAAGAACTAAAGCAGTGGCAGTTAGTGTCACTCTGCCGGTCGTGTTGCTCATCTTGTGGCAACTCTTTACCTGTGGAATGTTTGCATCGTTCAAACTTGTGCCCTCACCCTGCAAGGTTCTCAATACATTCGTGATCCTTTTTTCCGGGCCGGCATTCCTGCACCATATTGCGGCAAGCCTGGAACGGGTGATGAGCGGTTTTCTGATAGGTATTGTGACGGGATTTTCGTTTGGGTTGCTCATGGGATTGTCAAGAACGGCGGAAAAGATTTTTGCGCCCTCTTTTCATGCGGTACGCCAGGTGCCGATGATTGGATGGATTCCCTTGATCATCATGTGGTTTGGAATGACCGAACTGCCTCGTGTCCTTATCATTTCCATTGCGGCATTTTATCCGATAGCCCTCAATACTTTTGCAGGAGTGAGGAATGTGCCACGGCACTATCTGGAGCTTGCTGCGGTCTATGACTACAAAGGATGGAAGCTCATCCGCCGAATCATAATACCTGCGGCCTTGCCATCTATTATAACGGGTATAACCCTGAGCCTTGGAATGTCGTGGGCGATTTTGATGGCGGCTGAAATTTTTATACAGACAGAGTTTGGAATCGGTACACAGATTCAGATGGGACGTGACCGGTTCAATATGGCATTGGTTGTGGCTGGAATTATAACGGTCGGGTTGCTCGGCTTTTCCATGACCATGCTGGTTGAAAAATTAGCGAAAGCCGTAGAACGAGAACGAGGCATTCGCACTGAACTTTAAATTATCAGGAAAAGAACATGTCAGTCAAGAAAGGTACTCTCGAGATCCGCAATCTCAGTAAAAGTTTTGTTGTTGATAACAATCCATTGCAGATACTCAACAACATCAACATAACCTTCCCTTCCGGGGCCTTTGTATCCATTGTCGGTTCAAGCGGTTGCGGCAAGACAACGCTGCTTCGCATCATGCTGGGTCTTGAGAATCACTATGAAGGTGAAGCCTTGATGGACGGCGAACCGATAGTTGGCCCTGGAACCAACCGGGGTATAGTTTTCCAGGATCACCGGCTTCTTCCCTGGCTTACCGTTGGAGATAATGTTGCTTTCGGTCTTGACAAGCTTGACCGGAAATCAAAAAAACTCCTGGTTGACGAACACCTGAAACTGGTAGGTCTCAATGGATTCGAGAGCGCCTATCCATCACAGCTTTCCGGTGGAATGGCCCAGCGGGTTGCCATTGCAAGAGCGCTCGCCAACAAACCGGAAATACTCTTTCTGGACGAACCACTCGGAGCACTCGATGCCCTGACCAGAATGTATATGCAACAAGAGCTTGAGAGAATATGGCTTCTGGAGAAGATTACCATGGTCATGGTGACGCATGACGTGGAGGAAGCGATATACCTGAGCGACAAGGTTGTCATCATGTCGTCACGACCGGGTGTGATCAAAAAAATAATCGATATCCCCTCTTCGAGACCGCGCGACAGGGCCAGTTCCGAGTTTATGCAGATCAAGGCAGAGATACTCGAAGAGTTTCACCTCGGGACGGAATATCCATTTGCCTATGCAATATGAGTTGTATTCTCGCTTGATGAGTGTAGAGCAAAAATTTGTACTATTAGAAAAAGTATGTCATCGCATGATACAACACATCGTCACGATCACGCTCTGTCTGGCCGGATTTTTCGGGGGAAAGTCACTCTATGCCTGAGCATCAAAAAATTGCCATCAGCACCGAAAATCTCACCCGCGAATTTGGTTCGAGAGCTGCGGTGCAGGAGTTGAATCTGAGTATTCCGAAAGGCATCATATTTGGATTACTCGGATCGAATGGAGCAGGCAAGAGTACCACCATCAAGATGCTGACGACCATGCTGCCTCCTACCCGTGGGAACGCCTTTGTTGCCGGTCACAGTATCCTCGGTGATGCCATCGGGGTCAGGCGCAGCATGGGCTATGTCTCCCAGATGCTTTCGGCTGATGGAGCGCTGACCGGATTTGAAAACCTGATGCTCTTTGCCCGCATTTATGGCATACCGAGAGCTGATCGCCGAAAGCGTATTGAAGATGCCCTCGGTTTCATGGGCATTGCTGAATTTGGCGCTCAGGTAGTCAGCAGCTATTCGGGAGGAATGATTCGTCGTCTTGAAATTGCCCAGTCGATGTTGCACAGTCCTGAGGTGCTCTTTCTCGATGAACCAACGGTTGGCCTTGACCCTGTTGCGCGTCATCTTGTCTGGCAAAAGCTTCTTGAATTGCGAGCTGCCTTTGGTACTACGATTCTGCTTACCACGCACGATATGGAAGAGGCCGACAAGCTCTGTGACCAGATCGCCATCATGCAGTCAGGCAAAATAGTGGTGACCGGAACGCCACAGGAGCTGAAGCAGATTGTCGGAACCGACTCGCTCGATTCCGTCTTTATTCATTTTTCAGGAGAAAGCAGTGACAACCCTGCAACCTATCACGATATCCGTCAAGCCCGCCGGACAGCGAGCAGGCTTGGCTGAGAACAACTTGCTAACCGTTTTTCTGCGCGATACAGCAGCAATTGCATCTGTCGAGATGCTCAAGCTGCGGCGCGACCCAAGCGAAATTCTGACCCGATCAGTTCAGCCGGTCTTGTGGTTGCTCGTTTTTGGCCAGATTTTTGGCCGTCTTCATGCCGTGCCCACCGGCAAGCTCGACTATTTCACCTTTCTGGCACCCGGTATTCTGGCGCAAAGCGTTCTTTTCATCTCGATCTTTTACGGTATCAGCGTCATCTGGGAACGCGACCTCGGCATCCTGCAGAAACTGCTTGCCACCCCTTCACCAAGGAGCGCTCTGGTGCTCGGCAAGGCACTATCGGCCAGTATTCGAGCCCTGGCACAAGGGAGCATCATCTATCTCCTGACGCTCTTCATGCACGTTTCACTGAACTGGTCTCCGCTTGCTCTGGCCGGTGTTGCCGTTTCCATTGTGCTTGGCGCGGCACTTTTCTCCACCTTTTCGCTCTTGATTGCCTGTGCCGTCAAAACCAGAGAGCGATTCATGGGTATCGGTCAGGTCATTACGCTACCCCTCTTTTTTGCCAGCAATGCCATCTATCCCATTTCCATCATGCCCGACTGGCTCAAGGTAATCGCGCACCTCAACCCGCTCACCTACCAGGTAGATATTTTGAGGGCACTCATGGTCAACGGCGGCACCAGCACCTTCGGACTGGGCGAGGACTTTTTGATTCTCACGCTTGTTCTGTTTGCTCTGGTGGTCGTTACCGCAAAGTTTTATCCGACAATTGTCAGGTAGCGGGGCGCATATTTGAATTAAAAAACCGGAAAAGCCATGTGGTGGATCTATGCCTTGCTCTCGGCCCTCTTTGCCGCATTTACAGCCCTGCTGGCCAAAATCGGTATCAAGGGGATCAACTCCGACCTGGCCACGGCCATACGAACGCTCTTTATCCTCGTTATTGCATGGGGGATTGTCTTTGCCCGAAAAGAGGTCGAAGGAATCACCCTGCTCTCAAAAAACAACTGGCTCTTTCTTGGCCTGTCGGGAGTTGCCACCGGCCTCTCGTGGATTTTTTACTTCAAGGCATTGCAGTTGGGCAAGGTCTCACAGGTAGCCCCTGTTGACAAACTGAGTGTCGCCATCGCCATTATTCTCTCGGCACTGCTCCTCCATGAGGTCATTACCGTCAAGATTCTTGCGGGAGCCCTCCTTATCATTGGTGGTTCCATACTGATTATTTTATAGACTACGCGGAACACAGACGGCAGAATTATTGGGAGGAATACTTCCATCCTCTTTGAACCGCAAATGAGCGAAGTATCTTGGCTTTACTTTCCTGTTCACTTTTTGAGTAATGAGAGAAGTCTATGATTGCATGTTCAGGAAATGGAGTTGGGTCAGCTTGAGCAGGTAAACACAATTCATTGCATTCACATACACTGACGGCTAAAACACCTGCAGATCGAAAGCGTAACTGCTCGGTATAATGTCGGAAAGCATTTTCAGCAGTTATTTTGTCTCCATCGTATACTGACAGCTTGTTTTCATCTTTTGGAGTTGGCTGAAATACTTGAGATGTCACTCGATTTTGCTTGATCCAATTCGGATGAATCTGACGAAGTAACAATGTATGATCGTTCATGCAACCTCCTCCGAAAGTTTTTGGATTGTCTGATTGATCCATGACCACTCTTCAACGCTCTCTAACTGTAACGTTCTAACGTTTTGTTCATTGGTGATCATATTTAAGGAATGCCATTCACCAGCAAGGGTATCAAGATTTATTTCGAGAGTTATTTCAGAAGAGCCCAAAGTCCACTCTGCCTGAACGCCACCCTCGGTAGTTGGGTAAATGTACGGCAAGGGTAACTCTTCGGAGTAGTATAAATCAAAGCGTTCTGCTAACCGGTCAAGACCATCCTTGCCTGGAGCCAATCCCTTTCCATCCATCCAACCAACCTGAAGGGAGCGAAATTCATCTAACTGTGCGGCGACATCATTCGTGTCCAAAATGTTGATGTGCTCTATCGACTCAATACATTGAAGTCTGCTGTTTCTGTCATAACGCCCAATACCCTGAAGCAAGACTTTTGCCTTGTCACAGTAACGATTGAACGCATCCATAATGGTTTGGCGGTGTTGAGGTGTTATTGGTCCAGTTACCTTTGGTCCGCTGATGATCTGAAGTTCAAAAGACATTTTATCCTGATCAACCTCAGGAATTGTTCCTCTCAAGGTAATTTCTTCCGTCAACTCCTGTACTTGTGAAGAAGACAAAAGCAGTTTTCGCCGAGTAACTTTATTAATTCTTCCTGGATTATTGGTATCAGATGGGTTTAACTCAATAGCCTCTCCTTCGCGAAGGCTGCGACCAATACGGTCAAAATAACTCAACAGATTATCGGAAAGACAGGTTTTAATTACGGCACTATTTACATCTTGCTCAGCCGCATTAACAGCGCTCACAATGGACTCTTTCGCCTTTATCAAATAGTTTTGACTTTCAGCAGGGAAAAGGCTCAATGTCATTCCTGCAAACGTTGCGATAGATAAAGATATTTTTGCAATAGCACTGCCTTCATCAATAGCAGTCAGTTGTAACGATATTCCTTTTGTAAACCCTTTTGGTATTCTTTTTCTTTCCGGGTGCTCATTCCTGAATCTCCATTTAGCTGTTTCAATAATCAGTTCTTCCAGAACAGCCAAATCTTTCAGTATCTCTAAAGGAATAGCATGGCCCGCAAACCTCTCACCAACAAGTCGGGGTTGAATGAAATCTATAGGGCCGTCCATCAGTTCATCTCCTTTTTAATCCAGACAATATAACCACAAACGCAAGTACGTGTCAAAAAAATCTTGCCGCACATTAAAAGTGCGTTGAATTGCGTAATATTTTTCGGATCATTCAAGGGGTAAGATGAGTTTGCTTTTCAATAATAACGGACTACTTTTGTAGCCCAATCCATGCAGCAGCTTTTTCATGGGGTATAGCCTTGCCGGTTAATTGATAACGTTCCCAACGTTCCATATCCTCACGTTTTTCCCGCTCGTAATTTTCTTCGCGATCCAGGAAGGATTCGATTGCGTTGCATAGAAGCCAGTGCGGCGATCTGTTGCGGATACGAGCCAGAGCTGAAAGTCGTTACAGGGTGGTGTCGTCCAACTTGATGCCTTTTGACGGTGACATGACCAAATCTCCTTTTTACAAGGTAACATCCACGGCAACCTTGTTTGTTGGGCTGTCTCTTCATTTTCCAGCGAGGCGATGCCAGATGGTTTTCTTTTCGGTAAGCTTGGCCTTGAGGTTGGAGAACATGCAAACAAATTTTTATACCTTACTGTCAATAACAAAATCTCAAGAGGTGATTTTTTTATTCGTTTTTGAATTTATTCAGGAATGAATTTATTCGCATCGTTGAGGAGAATTATGAAACCTGTTTAGTCCCGCCAACCGGAAAGGAATTCTTTGGCCGCACTCGGAGCTGAGTGACCTTTGGCGTGACCGGGAAACCGACCATACCTGCTTTCCCGGTGTAGGTCGTCTTTGCAAGATCTCCATTCTGCAACAATTGGAAGGCGATACGGCTTTTTCGGTGTAACCTCTTTAACCTGCTCTGTGATACGATTTTTGAAAAAAGGTGAAATTCCGGAACCGGGATTTGCGGAATTCATTTCCATTACGGCGATGATGATGTCGCTTGTCGCTCTCTCAGTCGATACCATGCTGCCAGCCCTCTCGGAAATAGGCCGCGATCTCGGAGTTATCGACAACAACAGCTCACAGCTCATCATCTCCCTGTTTTTTCTTGGAATGGCGTTCGGCCAACTGCTCTACGGCCCGGTGTCGGACAATACCGGGCGCAAACCAGCTATTTATGTGGGGTACGGACTCTTCATAACCGGCTGTGTGCTCTCGCTTGTCGCCACGACCCTTCCCGTCATGCTGGCTGGAAGATTCCTTCAGGGGTTCGGAACGGCAGGTCCCCGCATCGTCTCAATTGCAATTGTCCGCGACCGTTATGAAGGAAGTGCCATGGCCCGTGTCATGTCCTTTGTGATGACGGTTTTCATCATCGTACCCATTATTGCCCCTGCCCTCGGCCAAGGTATGCTCTTTCTTGCAGGATGGCGTGCCATCTTCGCTTCATTTCTTGTTCTGGCTCTCCTCACGCTTGTCTGGTTCGCCCTCCGTCAGCCAGAAACCCTGTCGGTGGAAAAAAGAGTCCCGTTCTCGTTCAAGCGGATCATCAGCACCATGATGACAATTTTCGCCAACCGCCACGCAATCGGCTATACGGTAACCGCCGGTCTTGTCTTTGGCTTTTTTTTCGGCTACCTGAACTCAGCGCAACAGATTTTCCAGGAAATGTATGGTCTCGGAGCAGATTTTCCTTTCTATTTCGCCGTTCTTGCACTCTCGATAGGCTGCGCATCATTATTTAATGCACGGTTTGTGCTGCACCATACCATGCAATCCCTTTCAAAACGTTCGCTCATATCAATCAGCGCACTCTCAGCCGGATTCTTTCTTCTCGCGCTCTGGAACCATGGACATCCACCGCTGTGGACGCTCATGGCATACCTCTTTGCAACGTTTTTCGGCACAGGGATACTCTTTGGCAACCTCAACGCACTGGCTATGGAGTCTCTCGGAAAAATCGCCGGTATCGGAGCCGGTGTTGTAGGCGCGCTCTCAACCTTCATCTCACTCATTACAGGAACCGCAATCGGTCAGTGCTACAACGGCTCCGTCCTTCCTCTCACTGCAGGTTTTTTCATACTCAGTCTGGCATCGCTTGCAGCGATGGCATGGGCTGAAAAATAAATAGACCACCCCCCCCCATGAGACGTTATGGAGATTGATATTGTTGAGTAGTTGCAGAAAAGGGGAGAGAGATTCCTATCAATCAATGACGGCGGCAAGGGCGAGCGGAAGAAATGGTGGTAGACCGAAAATATCCAAGGATGATCCGAAAGTGCTGATGGCAAAAAAAGAGCATCAATATCTGTGAGATCAGTGCAACGCTGAAAATTTAACGGGCAAGTTGTTAACGGTATTTGGGATTGTAAAGTAGAATGGTGATATTTAGTTATTATAAAATACATTATCATAATTAAATTTGAAAGGGAAGAGCTTGAGAATAATTGATTCTTTCCGTAACGTAATGGGGTGTTGGGGTGGATGATTTTATTGCGTAAATATGCCGATAAATGAGTGCAATAAATTACATTGTACAGTGAGTATTATTCTGCTCTTTCTAGTATAGGCCGATCGTAATGCTGGTCAGTTTCATGCGCTGAGTGAGCGAGAACAATACGATTTGTAAAAGATCTCTATCAACGATGTAAAAAGCTCGGACAGTTCTTAAATCTCTCTTGGGCTATTACCAGAAGCTCTGCTTCTTAGAGCGCATGCAAAACTGGAGAAGGCTCTCAGAGTCAAACGCTGTATAGGTTTACGATAATAAAGGGAAATTTCTTACCGATGCAGACTAAGGTGTAAATAAAGATTTAGTGCCAGCCTTTCGGAAATGGTATCTTAGTTTTGACAGAAGGGCGGTGTAAAAATATTACGGCGAGCTTGGCCTCCCTTTTTTTGCATGCTCTACAAGGGATAAGAAAGATTGACGGTCAAAGTCTGCTACTGAAGTTCCGTCAGTTTTGTCAAAACCCCATCATCTTAAATAAAACGGCTAACTTTAAGTCTTATGGGCTTTAGTTGCGTTATAGTGTGGCATATGCGCAGTTAATACTTTTGTTGCAAATAAAAGTATAAGTGGCTGGTTAAATTGCTACAATGAAATTCGAGTTAATCTTAGCAAAGGATAGATTAATGAGCAATGGCAAGTCATTTCTCCGATGGGCTGGTAGTAAAAAAAAGCTCATTCCTGAACTTCGGTCCTACTGGAATGAGGGTTTGAGTCGATATGTAGAACCCTTTATGGGATCAGCGACACTTTTTTTTGCGATACAACCAACGAACGCAACTCTCTCCGACATAAATTCAGAGCTTGTTGATGCATTCTGTGCAGTGCGTGACCATCCTCGTGCTGTGTTCAATAGGCTGCAACTCCTTCCTCTAGGAAGGGATGCTTACTACCAAATTCGTAGTGAATATACATCTAAACTACCAATACTTGATCGAGCGGCTCGGTTCTTATATTTAAACAAGTACTGTTTTAACGGTTTATATCGCACAAACAAGAGTGGCAAGTTTAACGTTCCATACGCATCATCTAAAACAGGCCAGCTACCGTCTCTTGATTCTCTTTACAAAGCTTCCCAAATTATGTCCTGTGCCGATATTACTTCAAGGGATTTCGAAGAAGCCTTAAGGGATGTTCATGCTGGCGATTTTGTCTACATGGATCCTCCATATGCAGTTAAGAACGCCAGGATATTTCGACAATATGGGCCAGACTGCTTTGGTATAGATGATCTTTCACGGCTCGCCTCATCTCTACCACAAATAGATAGATCGGGTGCCGTTTTTCTTGTCAGCTATGCATTGTGTCCAGAGGCAATAAAGGTCTTTGATGGATGGCATATACGTCAAGTTAGCACACAGCGAAGTATAGCAGGCTTCTCTAAACATCGCAAGGAAGCTATTGAAATTCTTGTTTCAAATCGAGAATTACCGCATGTACTTTAATATGGTAGTTACCTTTTAATAGGTTTAAAGGAAAGGTGTTAATCGCTGAAGGCGCCTTGAGCACAATCGCTGTGAAGTTGGTGCAATAAAAAGTGTGCTGCAATTTCAATCTATGCGCAAAAAAGGAACTTTCTTGCTTAACAAATAAATAGATTTTCTTTAAGTCGTAAAATATTTAATGATTACACAGATTTTAATATATATATATAGTGATGATTAAAATTGCTGTAATTAGCGATCTTCATATTGGGATTGATGCTCGATCAAAAGACCTATGTCCTGAACCGTGCAAAATAAAAGAAAGAAAAGACCGTGCAAAATATGAGTTGAAATCAGAGAATAATTTTCGAGAGAAATTTGTTCAATTTGTAAAGAAGGAACATATTCTCGCTGATTATCTAATTCTTCCAGGAGACTTGACCAATAAAGCAAGGCTACGAGAAGTTGAGCTTGCTTCGGATTTTATTAAGCAGGTAGCTCATGCTCTTTGCGTTCCAACAAATAAAATCATGTTTGCACCTGGAAATCATGATTTAGATTGGACTGCTTATGATCCAATGGATACCACAGGGATAAAGTGGGAGCAAAGATATTTTCCTATAGGCCATAAAAATTTTTATTTTAGAACAATAATAAATCATGGTGATGGAGATATATTTTTACCTCCTCACTTCACAGTGTGGAACTTTGCAGACATTCTCGCTATTGCCTATAATTCTGCTAGTCACGACACCCCTGTCCCTGAAGATAAACAACATCATGGACTTGCAAATCAAAATCATTTAGATGAAATTAGGCGTGTTCTTGATCGAATTGGGCCTCCTGATGATAAGGTACGTCTTTTCATCGTTCATCATCATTTGATAGACTTTAGTTCGCCGATACCGGAATCACCAGATTTTAGTTTAATGACAAATGCGGAGGGTCTTCTTTCTCTTCTTCATGAAAATCACTTTGATCTAGTTATCCATGGGCATAAACATCATCCACGCTTTCACACCCATTGTACTCAGACGCATTCTCACATTCCAATCATCTGCTCCGGAAGTTTTTCTGTGGAGATCGATACTCAATGGGCAGGAACAGTAGATAATCAGTTTCATTTAGTAACAATTGATGGGAGAGCTGGTAAGGAAAATTTAATAAAAGGTAAAATTGAAAGTTGGGCTAATAATCACTGCAAGGGGTGGATTCCAAGTGAAGAATCGACCACCGGTATTCATCATGTTATTCCATTTGGAAGTTATGTAATGCCCAAAGAACTTGATGAACTATTAGAACCCTTCATCAAACAATGGTTGATGACACACGATCACATATTGTGGAGACAGGTAGTTGATGAATTTCCCAATTTAGAGCACCTTCCACTAAACAGTGCAATTGCTGCTTTTAAGAGGATGGAGCAACGATTATGTAAGCAAAGTATGTACGAAACTCGCAAAGACTTAATCTTATATTAATCGAGATGAGAACTATGGAAAACGAATCATCGCCAATACATAGGCGCAATCTGTTCGAAGTTGATAATGCGCGGAACCTATCGATGAAAGAGTTGGTTGATACATTCATTCCTACACAGGCGTTCTGGCGTCTTTTATCTGCAAAACATCATGTTGTGCTTGGTGCACGAGGCCAAGGAAAGACCGCACTGGCAAAAATGCTTTCACATAATCATCTGGCTCTTTTGGCGCAGTCACGAACTGAATCTCGTGCAACTTCAGCAATTCAAAACCAAGAATTCATTGGTACTTATCTTCCAACGCGTTTGGAGTGGGTGGGTGGATTAAAAAATAAGACTTGGTTAAATGAAAGTGAACGAGAAACTTTTTTTCAGTGGAGACTTAATATAGCAAGTTGTATTGCGTTTATTCCCATCATTAGTAGTTGCATATCGTCATATGTTGAAGGAAGAGTCAAACAGGTGCAAGCTGAAAGAGAACTTGTGCATCAACTCACAAAAGACTGGCTTCTTGAACCTGACATTAAATTTAATGATCTTTTGCAACTTAGAAGGCACTTGGAGGATACTGACTATCACAAGCAAATTCAGCTTCTTCGTGAACGGGTAGTTGGTAGTCTCCCAGCGGGAGAGGAACCTGTCGGGCTTGCGTTCGGAATTGATCTCTTTTTTCCATTACGCCAAGGCATTAGACTGTTATCCCGTCAACTTTCAATTAACCCTGATTGTACATGGCTTCTTTGTCTTGATGAGGCTGAATTTCTAACAATGATGGATCATCGTATTATCAATTCTCATATGCGGGCATATCCCGAAAACCTTTTTTTTAAATTAACCACAATGCCCTACTGTCACTATACTCTTGAGACAAATATAGGGGCAAATTTGGTAAATGGACATGATTTTGAATATGTGAATATGGATTCTGATCGCGTTCTTAATGCACGCTCAAATGGAGAAATTGGCACAATTGGTACCCATTTTGGGCGGACTCTTTTTAATAAGCTCATTGAAGTTTCTGACTTTCCTGTTGGTAAAGCATATGGTAGAGATGTTCTTACTGCAACAGATATTCTTGGTGAAAGTGAGTTGCTTGATGTTCGTAATGAAGATTGGGGTGCCGATTCGGAGAATATGAAGCTTTTGAAGAAATACGGATCAAAAGAAACCGTCGATCGAGCTTATCGATTATCTGGTCAGCCGGGATTTAAGGAGGCTATTAGCAGAAAGATAAAGGGAGCCTTATTGCTTCGTAAGCAGGTTGATGAAAGAGCAGGCAATAAGGTGCTTACAGCTTATTCTGGAGCAAGAATGGCTATCCGATGTTCAGATGGTAATCCTCGACATCTCATCCGAATATTCAATTCTCTTCTTATGCTTCAATCTAGTGTTCAGAAGAATCTAAGGAAAAAGGGATTTAAAACTTTGATTTCTCCAGAAGATCAGACACGTGCCATGCGAACCTTGTCAGCTGTTACTTTGAACCAAGTTAGGAGCTTTCCGGAAGTCGGTCCTGAATTACATTCATTTCTTTGTAAGTTGGGCAAATATATGTATATCAAATTTCACAATAAACCTCTTACAACTGATCAAATATCCTCTGTAGTTATTGATGATGATGTTTCAGAACTGAATTGGAGACTTGTCGAGGTGGCAGTTGGACATGGGCTATTACATCTAAACACTGGGCATAGTAATGCAGATGAAATGCCTTGGATGGAAGGTTCCTTCCATTTAGCTTATGCGCTTGCGCCTCATTTTTTACTTTTTCCACGACGAGGAAAAGCCGTGAGACTTTCAGCAATACATAAATTTTATGAGTCGTCTGAAGATGAATCTGAAACAATAAACCGACCAGATCATAACCAACTTCTTTTGTTCGATGATGGAGGTATTTCATGATATCTCTTAGAGTTTTGGACATTGAGTTTGTAACTGTCTGCGAGACAAAATATGATGTGGCATTTTTTGCAAGTGGTTATGAGCAGCGATGCATCCATGTGCCAGGGCTTATAAATCCATGTAAGGTAGTAAATCCGATTGTATTCGGTTTTATTGAAGAACCGTTTATGGAAAACCGCCTAAAAAACGATGTGTTCTTTTCTGATTATTGGGGCTGTGAACCTATTTCAATGAGTGCAGATGACGAAAAGCCTATTTATGATTGTCTCCATAGGTATACACAATCTCTCAGCGGCCCTATTCATATTCTTATAGATTACTCTTCAATGTCTAGGCTTTGGTATGCTGCTGTACTGAACTGGGCGCGTTTTGCAATGCCTGATAAAGATGTAATCATAGACTTCGTTTACGCTATGGGAAGTTACGCTGAAGAAAAACAACCTATGGTTATTCGGGGTATGGTGTCAATACCTGGCTGCGAAGGGCGGGCTTTTCGTCTTCGCGAATCTATTGCTGTTTTTGGGCTAGGATTTCACGGATTAGCTGCTCTTTGCGTTCTCGATCGCCTTGAGGCTGACATTGTCTACGTTTTTCTTGCGTCTCCAGGTTCAACTGAAGAATATGTTACGACAACGCTTAAAGCCAATAAGGATCTTATCGATAACCACAAAACCAAACAAGTTATAGAATTGCCATTGGCAAGCTTAGAGGCATGTTATAGACTTCTTGCGGAAATAATTGCGCCCCATCGCTTAGACGGAGAGATAACGCTTGTTCCAATGGGCCCTAAACCTCATATTTTAGCATCAATTCTTGTTGCTATGCGTTTTCCTGAAGTTGCTTGTCTTCGTGTCAGTGGAGATCCACCACAAGATGTTAAACCAACAGGCGAAATAGTGGCATCTCGTGTGATTGTGAGAGGGAACAGTAAAAGGTAATCTGAAGTGAAGGGCTCCGATGCATCAATTCGCAGCAGACGGCCAAATCACTAAAATTAATCAAATGTCGATTCCTGAAACATACGAATCAATAGCGGAATCATTCTTGCCTTTGATCAAGGGGTCTTCTCATGAAACGGAATAAATAGGGCGCTGAGAAATTTAGTATATTTTTATAGCACTTAAAGATAACTATTTACGGCTTTTGCGACTTTTGTTAAAAACGTTATTCCTACGTATCAGATTTTAAGTTGTTGTTATCTTAGATCAGGATCAAATATTTATTTTTATTGTTACGACTATTGAGGTGTTTTTATGATAAAAAAGTGATGCAAAACGTTTATAGCGCGATTTTTCCCGGTTCGTGAGCAGACTTAATTAATTACGTGCTTTAAAATAATATACTCAAATACACATGTTTACAGAAAAACAATGGGGAGATTTGGCGAAAGAGCTTGAGTCAAGACACAGTGTTTTGTCGACATTGGTAGATAAATTAAATGCCAAAGAATTTGATCATAGCAAAGAACTTGCGGCAACTGATATTTTTGTTGAAAAAGCGCAAGTATATCTCACTGAAAGGGCTCGCTTCTTAGCTCGCATGGGAACTATTAATTCCGTCCTTGTTCTGATTATTTTTTTAGTTCCTGCGATATATTTATCTAATCATCAACTTCTTCCAAATGATATAATATTTAATTCCAAGCAAAAAAATATCTCCACTTTATCAACACAAGAACTAATCACAATAAATATCGATAATGGGTATTTATTTTCTTTAATTGTATTAAGAAACACAACCATTGGTGGCGCTATTATCGCTGCGGCTGTTTATTTGATTCATATATCAAGAGCTTGTTTTCATGAATCAACAATACTGTATAATCGCCGGCATGCATTGCGATTTGGTAGATTATATATATACTTAAAAATGTCTGGCTATAATTTTGATCTCAAAGATTTAGAGAGTGCGTTTAAATGGTCAGATGAATTCTCAACTGCATTTAAAGATATAAAGCCAGAATCAATCGCTCCTAATAACATAATTCAAGGTTTCGCTGATATTGCGAGCAAAACTATGGATGTAAGCAAAGAAGCAATTAGAAATATCGTTCAGGATAAAAAGAATAAATAGTGTTTATTCTATCTTTGCTGCTATTGACCACATATGGGTAGCTTCCCATAACACCTGCTTGGTTACATGTGCGTTTTTTCTTGCCAAGCTCTTCGGAAAATCGCTTCAGTTGGGTGTTGAGAAAGCCCTTTTTAAAGCGCTACCTATTTTATATATTTACCGACCAGATAAGTGGTTCGAAAGTTGAATGACCCGGGCTTTCCGAATGCTGTGCGGAATGCTTCAATTTTATGATAAGAGTATATTATGAATCGATATTCTCTATTGGATAAGTTTTTGTCTCTTGTGACACTTTCATTTTCTGTTTTGGCAGGAGGAATAGTTAATAAATATTGGTTGATCAAAAATTCGAATGGTGGATTTATCTGCCAGTTTCTATTTTTGTGGTTGCTTTTTTGCTTAGTTGGATAAGGACATTTCTTGGTAAGATCATAGCTTTAATGCCTTCTCTTCGTAAATTTGTTTTGGGCGAGCAATATATTGAAGGTGTTTGGATTGATAGGGTTCAGTCAGGTGGTGGTATGGAGTTCTTTGGACTGATAAATATTAGCCCTGACGATGAAAAACTTTGTTTTTCAGTAGAAAATGTAGACCGTACAGGAGGGGGGAGTGGACGACTGGTAGCAAAACAAATTCAAATGGAATGGCCGACTATTGTTTTTAAATCAGAAGGAAATAGTCGAGAGCCAAAATACAATGAGGGGATAGTATCTTTGCAGTTTGAGGGGATACAAGGTGTTCCTAACCGCTTTAGTGGTGGGTGCCTTGATAAAAATTTAATCCCCCCTGTTGTTATCGAAGGGTGGCGAATAACAGATGAAGATATGCTGAAAGATTTACAAGATCCAGAGAAAAGAAAGCAGTCGCTTCAAAAACTTATAGCCAATTATTTCCCTTAGTTTGTGTCTGACAGAAAACCACTGTTTCTTGGAAAGTTGACAATCCAACGCACACAAGGGACGTGAGCCCGAGTAACTAGACCACTAGGGTGCGGAAAAAATGGTACAAGAGAACAGCTCAGAAGATAAGTTTTCGTTATGGAAGGATTTGTTGTATAATGAAGATTATGTAAAATAAATTTTTTGTAAAATAATTTTTTTGTTTTTTAAACCATTTGCCGGAATTGTACAGCCATTTAATACCAATTCCACTTACGTTCTTTTCATATTATCGCATAGGTTGCTCCGCATGGGATGGTGCAGTGTGTGGTATCAAACATCTGCTAACCTCAGTGCCAAAATTTGCCATAGATTAGTAAACATTTCCATCGCCAGCAGGCATTGACCTTTATTTCTTGTCAATGGGTGAAAAATTTGACTGCTTCTTTAGAATTAAAATACGCTATTGTTTTCATTATTCAAAACAGTGCTGTTAACCTTTTCCTCCCGCAAGGAATGCCTGCAAGTCGAGTTGCTCGTAGGCTTCAATCCATTCGGCGATTTTAGCTTCCGGTTGCTCAACCTCAACTGGGGTAAGCGGTTCCGGCTCGTTGAGCAGCTCTTTCAGGATGAGCCAGGCTACGAGGACGCTGAAGCGGTGTTCGCGGAACCAGACTTTCTGGTGGATTTCGTCAAATTGCAGCAGGCGTCCGAGGTGCGGCTTGTTGGTTGTGTAGAGCGTTTTCAACCGGGCAAGAAGGTATGCTTCCTTGTCGTCGCTTGTTGTTGCTTCCGGCTTTGGGGTGAGCAGGCAGACCAGCAGGTTAGGTGGGCAGGTGTTCACCCGGAATGCCGATTACTCGAATATTAACTTGAATTGGCGAGGTAAGTCGCAGGTGAATCACCCTCCGCGTTAGCCCGGTTTTCTCGACCACCAGGTAAAGCTCCCGGTACATCCCTGACCACTCCCGCACACCTCACCACCTGCTCCCCTCTTTGCTGCCTGGAGAGATATTTTGTTTTAAGGGTCATCGCTGATATATTTGATATGAATGAGGTGGCATGAATTGTTCCGGCATACAGGATGTGCTGAATTGATGTTCCCCAGAACAAGAGGCAAAGAGTATGGATAGCTCGAACGATCACTACGACAGTCCGTGGAAAAGTGCCGTTGAGCACTACTTTGAGGAGTTTATGGCCTTCTATTTCCCGGATGCCTATGCTGAAATAGACTGGTCAAAGGGTCATGTTTTTCTGGATCAGGAGCTGCGGGCGGTGGTTCAGGATGCTGAGTTGGGTACACGGTATGTTGACAGGCTGGTCAGGGTGAATGTGCTGAATGGTGATGAAAGCTGGATTTACGTACACGTTGAAGTGCAGGGTACAAAGCAGGCTGAGTTTGCCAAACGCATGTTTGTCTACAACTACAGAATTTTTGACCGCTATGACAGGCCTGTTGCCAGTTTGGCGGTGCTTGCAGATGAACACAGGCAGTGGAAACCGACCTCATACGGTTTTGCGGTTCTTGGGTGCAGTCATACTATCACGTTCCCGGTTGCCAAGCTGACCGATTATGAAGACCAACTCGATGAACTGCTTGCATCGGACAACGCTTTTGGATGGATTACTGCGGCGCATATCCTGACTCAGCAAACCCGAAAGCAGCATCAGGAACGCTATGAAGCCAAACTCCTTTTGGTACGCATACTCTATCAGCGTCACTGGGAGAAACAACGTGTCATTGATTTATTTTGTGTTCTGG
>SESA01000273.1_pt1 | contig 36198 bp, 9 predicted proteins | sample 3171451 | NCBI WGS metagenome assembly SESA01 (sample SAMN06051862, study PRJNA518727) | freshwater metagenome | biome: subpolar coniferous forest; feature: holomictic lake; material: water; isolation source: holomictic Lake 227, 8 m depth | place: Canada: near Kenora, Ontario | collected 2013-06-25...
ATTTAAAAGGATTGCCATCGGGAGTTTATTATCTCAAACTTAAAAACGAATCAATGGAATATAACGGAAAAATAATTATCAAATAAGACGTAAGATGAAAAGGTTGATGCTCTTCTTGTTAAGCAGTTTATTTGTTTTTGCCATGTTTGCCCAGGGAAATTCGGGAACTGCCGGGCTTTTTCAAAAGGATCCCAACGCCGCGGAATACAAACCTGGAGAAATTCTTGTAAAATTCAAAGACGATGTTCAGATCAACAAGCAGTTGGTCAAAGGGAAAATGACAACTGGCGTTGCGGCTATTGATCAGCTGAACGAAAAATACCAGGTAGCAACAATGACCAAGGTATTCAGAGGTTCGGTAAAGAATGCAACCAACAGGTCTATTTCCCTACCCAACGGGGAGAAGCGCCAGCTCGCCCAGGTATTCAATATCTACAAACTGGTCTTCCCGATAACCCAGGATGCAAAACAAGCGGTCGAAGATTACAAATCTTTACCCGAAGTCGAATATGCCGAACTCAACGGCTCCGCCGGAATCGTTGGTGGCATCCCCACTTCAGAACCATTCTCCTTACCCGCATCCCGCATCCTGCATCCCGTATCCATTATCCAGGATCCTGCATCCCGCATCTTGCATCCTGCATCCCTAACCCCCAACGACCCCCTATACTCCCAACAATGGGCAATCCCATACATTAAAGCTGATTCCTTATGGAGCTTTACGACTGGAGATACAACCCAGGTGATTGGAATACTTGACACGGGTGTCGACTGGCAACATCCCGACCTTGTAAATAAAATATGGATCAATACGGATGAAATCCCGAATAACGGCATCGATGATGATAACAACGGTTTTATTGATGATGTTCGCGGATGGGATTTCGTGAATGATGACAATAATCCCCGCGATGACAACAGTCACGGAACTCATTGCGCAGGAATTGCAGCAGCTGAAGCCAACAACGGAATTGGAATCGCCGGAGTGAGCTGGGGGGCAAAGATCATGCCTGTAAAAGTGTTTCAGAGCAACGGCATAGGTTATTTCTCTCAGATCGCAGAAGGCATTTGGTATGCAGCCCAGAACGGTTGTACTATATACAGCAACAGTTGGTCAAGTGGCGGAGAGTCGATGACAATCAGGACCGCACTGGAATATGCTTACTCCAAGGGACTGATAGTAGCAGCAGCCGGGAATACGAATTGCAAAACCGACCTTCCCTGTCCACCCTGGCCCCCTTACCAGCCGAATTATCCTGCCTGCTATAACTGGGTTCTTGGAGTAGAAGCCACTGACCAGAACGGCAATAATGCATGGTTCTCGAATTTTGATCCAACTGGTCCTGTAATCTCCGATGGAAGACCCTATGGAAGCCTCTACTGGAATGATTATGATTACAATTATGAAATGAGGGCGCCGGGGGTTTCATTTATCAGCACTGTTCCGAATGGGCAGTACCGTAGCTACAGCGGTACCTCTATGGCTTGTCCGCTGGTAGCCGGAAGCATCGCTCTTATGAAAAGCTATGACCCGACTTTAAGCAATGAACAGGTTTTTGCGAAACTCATACAACCGATTAAAATCAACATGATGCAGGCAGGGGTTTTAGATATCCTGAAATGTACGATGACTAACCCTCCACCAGACCTTTATTTCATTCGATATTCCATAAATGATTCTCTGTTCGGAGACCATGACGGAAGACCAGATGCAGGTGAAACATTTGATATGTATATCAGAGTGAAAAATTCTGGTGGGAATGCCGATAGCGTATTTGCCAAATTGCGATTCTCGGAGTTTGAAGATACTACAGTTGCCACAATTTTGAAAAAATCATGTTCCCTGGGTAGTATCTCAGCTTACGGAACCAATACCAGCTTTGATGCTGTCAGGATACATATCGACAGCAATGTCGTGCATTTCAGGAATATCTCGTTTGAGCTTCTGATTTGGTCAAAAAGCAATCCGGGTGATACAATTTACAAAGGCATAAATATCACAGTAGAACATGGTATCGAGATTCATGGCAATTATGGAAAACTTACTCTGAGCCCAAATGCTTATTATATAGTGACCGGGCCTTCTGTGATGGATTCCTTGATTGTAAAACCTGGGACAATCCTGACATTCAACCCAGGTATGTTCATTGCAGTAATTAAATACCTTCATGCGGCAGGAACACCAGATTCATTGATCACATTCAAAGGCGTTTCAGAGGGATTATATTGGGGCGGAATTATATGCAGCGAAAATACAAATGCATCATTCCGTTATTGCAAATTTCTTTATGGCGGAGGTTCATCAGCAATCCTGGTTCGACCGAAAAACGTTCAGCATTGTATCTTTGACTATTGCATAAATTCCATTGTTGGAATATGGACTCCTACTGTTTTCAAATACAATCTTGTAACAAATCATATTAATAATTCCGATGGAAGCATTTTTGTAGACCTTGGTGCTATTGTTTCCGCGAATGTTTCATATAATGTATTTGCTGAAAATAACTCATCGTCAGGTTATCGTAAATGCTTTTTCGGATCCTTCATGCGCGGTCCCAGTGATACTCTGGAAGCATTACGAAATAATGTATTTATCGATAACATTCCATACCATATCTGGCTTGGAGGGGATTATCTTGCATATAAATACATTCCAAAAAATTACTGGGGAGCAACAAACCTTGATGTTATAAATTCTCAAATCCTTGATTTTTTCGAGAATCCTAGTCTTTATGTCGTTCAACTTAATGGTATATTAAACCAGCCACCCGATAGCTGTCATGGCGTGGTTTGGAAGGTTGAGATTAACGATCAGAACCCTCAGAATGTTCCTATGGTCATCGGAAATGGCCCTGCAAAGTTCTCGGTTTTTTTCAATCGGCCAATGGATACTTCCTTTAATCCCTTTCTGACATTTGGCGTCAGGTTCCCTTTTACCCAGAATGCTGTTCTGGATTCCTCTTACTGGAGTGCCGACCACAAAGTCTGGACTGCTTACAAGACCATCGACATGAGTACCGGCGATGGCCAAAACACCATCAGGGTTGCCTATGCAAAAGACCTTGATCATTTTGAAATTCCTATCGAAAGAAGCAGGTTTAATTTTGTAATTCAGGCAGCAAGCTCCCAATCGGTTGACTTTATTGCTACTCCGGGTATAGGAAAAGTACATCTTGAATGGCCGCTATCTGATTCTACCAATGTTCTCGGGTATAATTTGTACCGGTTTACAATGCCAACTCCATCCACTTTCAGTGATACGCTTTTGATCAATAATTCACTCTTAACCGATAGCCTTTATAACGACTTTGCAGTGACGCCCGGAATGACTTACTATTATTTGTTTACAGTAGTTCGGACTGATTTCTCTGAAAGTGATTATTCCAAGGTTGTTTTTGCAACTCCTCTGACAGCAGCCAATGGGGATGCTAATGGGGACGGTCTTGTCAATGTGCTGGATGTCACGACCGTGATCTCCTTCATGCTCAACCAGAACCCTCAGCCATTTATGTTTGATGCGGCGGATGTGAATAACGATAATGCCATCGATATCCTCGATGTGATTGGAATAGTCAATCTGATTAACGGGAAGAAAAAGGCAGGAACTATTGTCACGGGGATCAATCCTGATCCGGCCTATATCTGGTTGGATTCAACATCCATTACTTTCCAGAGCACCGGCCAGGTTGCAGCTTTACAATTTGAACTTTCGGGTAAGAACCTTTCAGAACTGGAACTGATCTGCCGTCAGCAGGGCTTTGAGTTTGCACACGGAATTGTCAATTGTAAGCTCTTGGGAATACTCTATAATACCAGGAACCAGGCCATCCGCGAAGGTATGGTCGATTTATTCAGCATCCTGCAGCCAGGTTCAACAATGAGCTGGGGAGAAGTCAGGGCGGGAGATGCCGATGGTAACCGGGTGATCGTACAAAAAGGCGTAAAAGGATTGGCTGCTGCATCAGAAACAAATTTGCAAGCTAGCCCAAATCCTTTCAGTTCAAGCCTGACCCTGAGCTATTCTCTGGATGAACCGGCTTCTGTAAATCTTGCTGTTTATGATTTAAGCGGAAAACTTGTCAGTACGATTGAAAACAAGCAAAAACCAGCAGGCATTTCCAAAACCATTTGGAATGGCAGGTCCGGAGATAACATGGCGTTGCCTTCAGGTATTTACATGGTCAGGCTAAGCGGCGAAACCTCATCCGGCAATAAAATAAAATCTGAAGTGAAAATCATTTTGAACAAGTGATAACATAAGGATTATGAAAAAGTCACAGGCGCTATCGTTCCTGCTGCTTTTTATCTCAGGAACGTTTTCTGGTCAAAGCCAGACTGCGGGCTCATCTCCTGCAAATACCACCGTGTACCATCCCACCAGGATTATCCAGCCTGCCTGGTTTGATTTATCTCCTCCCATGCGGGATAAGTCCGGGAAGCAGACCGCTGTAAAACCAAAGTCTGAAAGGGAAGTTGAAAACAGCGGCAATCCAATGCGTGAGCGATACGGAAATCCGCCCAAGTCCCTTGCACCTGACCCGGTTCTCCAGAAAGAAAACGGGACTTACCTTCCGCTTACACCCGTCATTACTAAGAATTTTGAAGGAACGGCAAACCTTGACTGGGTGTATCCCCCCGACACCCAGGGCGACGTTGGATTAAGTCATTACGTTCAGGTGGTCAACAGCAATTGGGCGGTTTATTCGAAAACCGGAACCCTTCTGCAGGGACCTGATCCCCTGAGCAACATCTGGACCGGGATCCCTGCGCCCTGGAATGGCACGAATAGCGGGGATCCCGTTGTACTCTATGACCAGCAGGCCCAGCGATGGATAATCTCTCAATTTGCGGTTACCTATCCAAATTATGCCGAACTGGTTGCCGTTTCCCAGACTTCCGATCCAACCGGCAGCTGGTACCGTTATGTTTACGCATTCGGGACGGTACTTCCCGACTATCCGAAACTGGGTATCTGGCCCGACGGTTATTATCTTTCGACCATCCAGCTTCTCAATGCCAATTCCGGCGATGGCATTGGTGTAGCAGCGATGGACAGGGAAAAAATGCTCGCGGGTGATCCATCGGCGAATATGCAGTATATCGATCTTCCGCCATCCTTCGATGGATGGACCATGCTGCCTTCTGACTGGGACGGACAGATTGCTCCTCCTGCCGGGGCTCCAAATCCGTTTATGTTTGTACATGACTGGAGTGTTAACCGCACTATCAAACTATATTCATTTCATGTTGACTGGGCGAATCCTTCAAACACCAGTTTCACCGAAACCCAGACGCTTACACCCCAGACTTTTGATCCGCAGTTATGCACTGCTACAAGAGAAAGATGCATTCCTCAGCCTGGTACCACTGTAAAACTTGAAGCGGTCGGAGGAAGGCTGATGTACCGCCTGCAGTATCGTAATTTCCCTTTCCATCAGTCGATCGTCGCAAACCACACAGTAGATGTGGATGGAACCGGCCATGCGGGAATCCGATGGTATGAGTTCCGGAACACAGGCAGCGGCTGGTCCATTTACCAACAGGGAACATATAGCCCCGATGCAAGCCACCGCTGGCTTGGATCCATAGCCATGAATGACCAGGGTGACATTGCCCTTGGGTACTCGGTTTCAGATGGGACTACTATTTATCCCTCAATTCGTTTCACAGGGCGCAAATCGACAGATCCTCTTGGGCAGATGTCCCTTGCCGAGCAAACCATACAGGATGGATCAGGATCACAAACCGGATCGGAATGCCGATGGGGTGATTATGCGATGATGTCGGTCGACCCTTCTAATGACCAGAACTTCTGGTTTACTTCGGAGTATATTCAAACCACGGGAGTGTCGGACTGGCACACCCGAATTGCCTCCTTCAGGATCAGCAACGCTCCAACGGTAAATACAACAGCGGCAACCAGCATCACCACTACATCCGCCCAGTTGAACGGGACCCTTTATGCCAACGGATTGAGCACCTCGTATTACTTTCAATACGGTACAACCACCTCTTACGGATCTGCAACGAATATCATGCCGGCCGGTTCCGGCTCATTTTTGGTAATGCTCAATGCCTCTGTAACAGGATTGACAAGCGGGACCACCTATCATTATCGCCTGGCTGGAGTGAACAACGAAGGGACCGCATTTGGGTCTGATAAGACATTTACACCTGGCGCGGCTGTAATTACTACCACTGAACCCAGCTCCGTTACATACTATAATGCAGTCTCAGGAGGTATAATCTCTGCGGATGGCGGAGCGGCGGTAAGTTCAAGGGGCGTATGCTGGAGCAGAAATCCGGCACCCACGGTTCTTAACTGTCATTCTGAGAATGGCTCGGGAACAGGAACCTACACTGTCACCATGGCCGACCTGCCTGCAAATACCCTGATTTACCTGCGTGCATATGCAGTGAATGCGACAGGAACCTGGTATGGCGATGAGCTCAGCTTTACTACCGGATGCGCTCCTTTTACCTTGCCGTTTACCGAAGGTTTCGGCGGGACCAGCCTTCCCTCCTGCTGGTCTATGGTTGACCATACAGGTAACTGGCTTGTATGGAAGTTTGGTACCATTACCAACGGGTATCCGAATCCTGCGCTGACCGGCAACTATGCATACCTCCCTAGTAATTCATACGGGAACTTTAATACCGAGAATGCTGACCTGATCAGTCCGACCCTCGATTGTTCATCGTTTACAAACGTAACACTTCAGTTTGCACATTATTTGAAAGCCTGTACCTCCACAACGGCAACTGTTTCGGTGTCGATCGATGATGGTAACTCCTGGACTGCCATTCAGACCTTCACCACCACATCCGCCAGTAATCCTGCATTATTTAACCAGCTGATCCCTGCTGCAGCTGGACAAGCCCAGGTGAAATTCAAATGGAATCTGACCGCCACATGGTGCTATTACTGGGCTTTCAATGATGTTCATGTGACAGGCACTCAAAGCGGGCATGATATCAGCGGTAATTTTTATTATAATAATACGGTCCTGACACCACTCGATAACCTGAGGCTGAACCTGCGGCAAAACGGTATACGTAAGGATTCCTTGCTGACCAGTGCGGCCGGATATTTCAAGTTCGACAACAAGTCTAATGGAACATATATCATTGAGGCAGTTTGCAATAAACCATGGAGCGGAGTAAATGCAACGGATGCTACGAAGGTGCAAAGGCATTTTGCAGGTCTTGAAATAATAACCGAACCAGTGAAGCTCCAGGCCGCAGATGTGAATGCAAGCGGGTCGATCAACGCCACGGATGCGGTCAAGATCAAACGCCGCTTTGCCGGGCTCGACAATTCGTTTGCCGCCGGCGACTGGACCTTTGCAAAGCCCTTGGTGGGAGGGAACACAGTAACACTTCTGAATTCCGACCTGAGCCAGAATTTTTACGGATTATGTGTTGGAGATGTGAATGGTTCTTATGTGCCACTTCCTGGGATGAAGCCGGATGGATCGGGACCTTTTGATTTTTCAAGACAGCCGGCAAATTTATACCTGCTGAAATTGAAAGTTGATAAAACGGAGATAAAAGGAAAATTGATCATTCAATGAGGAAAAGTTTACTGATCATAGTATCCCTATTCATCTTTTTGTCCTTGAATGCTCAGGATTTTAAGACCATTAAGATCAATGGATCAGATTGCGTGAATGGACATATCATTGTCAAATTCAAGAAAGATTACAGCGATGCAGGCGGACAGAACATTTCAGCTTTGCGGCAAAACCTCATCAGCAAATATAGAACCACCGTTAAAAAGCAGTGGAGAATGAAAGCCGAACTCTGGCAGATCGACACCCTGCAGATGCCCAGGGCAACTCAAACCATTCTCGATTCCCTGAAGAAGCTACCCTATGTTCAATATGCCGAGCCTGATTTTATTGTAAAGGCGGATGTCATCCCCAATGACCCCAGCTTTAACCAACTCTGGGGAATGCACAACACCGGCCAGAACGGAGGCACTCCCGGCGCCGATATCAAAGCCCCCGAAGCCTGGGACATCACAACCGGCGACACGAATATAATAGTTGGAGTCATTGATTCAGGCATCGATTACCTGCATCCCGATCTTGCAGCCAACATCTGGACCAACTGGGACGAGATCCCCGGAAACGGCATCGACGACGATAACAACGGATACATTGATGATGTTCATGGTTGGGATTTCTACAACAACGATAATGATCCCATGGATGATAATTCTCATGGAACCCATGTTGCAGGAACAATAGGTGCCGTCGGAAACAATGGAATTGGTGTCGTCGGTGTTGCCTGGAAAGTAAGGTTGATGGCATTGAAATTTCTGAATGCCGGGGGGAGTGGCGAAACAAGCGCAGCAATCAGTGCTTTGGAATATGCAACTGCAAACGGAGCGAAATTAACCAATAATAGTTGGGGAGGAGGTGAGTTTTCCCAGGCTCTTTATGATGCAATTTCATCGGCGGATTCGGCAGGGAAGTTGTTTGTTGTGGCAGCTGGAAATAATTCTTCTGATAATGACATCAGCGTCTCATATCCTTCATGCTATAGCCTGGAAAACATAATCTCAGTTGCCTCAACTGATCGTACCGATCATCTTTCGGGATTTTCAAACTGGGGAGTAAACACTGTTGATATTGCTGCCCCTGGATCAGGAATCCTGAGTTCATTACCTTCTTCAAATTATGGATATTTGAGTGGAACCTCCATGGCAACTCCGTACATCACAGGAGCAGCAGTTTTGGCCTGGTCCAGGTATCCTACCCAGTCAAACCTTCAGGTCAAACAGCATTTGCTTGGGAGTGGTGACCAGAACGATCAATTGTTGAGTACAATAAATTCCGGTTCAAGATTGAATTTATTCACTGCGATTAATGACTCTGTTATCCCTTCCTTAATATTATCATCGAGATACTATGATTTTGGTGCTGAGATTATTCACCACTATTCCCCGCCACGAGTGTTCCTCCTCACCAATGCCGGTAACTCCCAGACCCTGATTGATTCGATTGTTTGCCAGAAAGGGTTTATCATCACTTCAGACTCAATATATTCAAACAAACTGAATGCATTCATGTTGCCACCCAACCATATCGATACTTTTCATCTTGAATTCGTCCCTGATTCTGCAAATAGTTATTTACAAAAACTGATTGTTTATTATTCTTTGAATAGCAATCACCGGCTTATACCCGTTACATTGAAGGGTGTCGCTTATAATTCAGGTACGATAGTTCAAGCGGGCAGTGTTGCCGGAATATGGAATTCCTCAGAATCTCCTTATTACATTAATGGCGATATTTTAATCGGACCAGGACAGTCTCTTGTTATTCATCCAGGCGTTAAAATCCTGTTTGCCGGCCATTACAGTTTGTCTGTGCAGAATAATGGCAGGCTGTCAGCCACAGGAACAGCGGAGAATAAAATTTTCTGGCAGCCAACTGATTCTCTTGGAGGCTGGAATGGTATTACTTTCCGAAATTCAGGTGAAGATGATTCCCTTTTTTACTGTGTGTTAAAATACAGCAAAAGAACTTCACCCAACTATTATTGGTGGCAGCTTCAGAATCGATACCTGTATACCACAGGCGGTGCAATTTTATGCGATCATTCAAGCCCGAAAATTGTTAATTGTTTTATTTCAAATAATCTTGTCCACGGACCCCCGGGAGGTGGCGACTCAGGCGGTGGAATCTCCGTATTTTATTCGAATGCCTTGCTTCAGGGGAATATAATTACCAACAATTCTGCTGATAAGCTAAATGACGGATGGGGAGGGGCTGTATACATCGGGGACAGTTGCAATGCCACTGTTCTGAATAATACGATAGCAAATAATTATGCATATTATGCTGGTGGTGGAATTGGAATTTTAAGATCAACATTTGATATTCAAAATAATATAATCAGCGGGAATCTTACATTTAGTAATGGTGCGAATCAGGTATTTGCCTCCTCTCCATATTCATATTTTACATTTAAAAATTGTTTGGTAAACGGGAGTTATAATATTAACGGGGAGAATGTTTTTTCAAAGGAGCCCGGATTCTTTGCTCCCACTGGTGGAACGGGGATTACTTTTTCAGGACAGATTAATGACTGGGGACTTAAGGACAGTTCTGTATGTATTAACACATTTCCTCATCCCGCGAACATTTTCTCTCCATTAATAGATATTGATGGCAATCCCAGAATTTACAACGGAACAATAGACCTGGGAGCTTCAGAAAACCATTCTGTGCATTCGACAGTTTCCTCTGAACCCTTTTCAGTCCTGAATTTTTCCTTTGTGATTGTCAATGACACTGCTACGATAGGATTGATAATCTTTAATACATCATCAACTCTTCTCCACCTGGATTCGATTGAAATTCAATCAGGTAAAGCCTTTTTTTCAAAATTAAATAATCCGGCAAACCTGAATATATTGCCTGGTGATTCTCTGATACAGACCATACGGTTTATTCCTGGTTTCATCGGACTTCATTCAGGTACGCTGATCATTCATTCATCCGCATACAATTTTCCCCAAAAAGAAATAATGTTAAAAGGAACAGGAATATCAACACATTTTCTGACAGGTAATATACACGGACGGTTGCTAAAGCAAAATTCCCCCTATTCAGTAATTGGAGATATTCAAATTAGTCCATATGATACTTTGATAATCGATCCCGGGACAACAATTCTGTTTATGGATCATTTTTCTTTTACTGTTGGTCCAAATACGGTGCTTCTGTCCAAGGGTCTGTCTTCAGATTCCATCATTTTTCAGGCTTGTGATACAATTGGAGGATGGAATGGATTAAGATTTCAAAACAGTGATAACAATGATACCATCACCTTCACACGATTCTCCTTTGGCAGAAAATGGAATGGAAATACTTTGATTGAAACCAGTGGTGGCGCTGTCTACACTTACAATTCATCACCTTTTATAAAACATTGTACATTTAATTCCAACTCAACTCAGGTTTTTGCCACCGAGGATGGAGGAGGTGCAATATTCCTTCAAAATTCATCGAATGTTCACATTGAAGATTGCTTATTTCGACATAACAGGTCTGCCGGAAGCGGAGGAGCCTTGTGTTCATTCTATAGCTCATTTATTTTTAAAAATAATGAAGTGCGATATTGCTTGTCAGATAAACGCGGAGGAGCCTTGTGTTCAGATTATGGTTTCTCTGACCGAACTCTGATAGATCATAATTTATTTTACAGAAATATTGGTTTTCAGTCAGTTGTTTGTCTGTCATCAAATCTGGCTTCAGGAAATATTCTAAGCAATAATTATTTTGCCAATAATGATGGCAACTTAGCCAGTGCCTTGTTTATCATTGGTTCAGAATATAGGCTCTTCAACAATATCCTTGCTAACAACAACAGTGGTATTTATATTCAAAACTGTGACCCTCAAATTTTTAATAATGTAATTTCAAACAATTACAACTGTACCTCAGGCGGAATTTATATTCAAGGAAACAATGGAGGAACCGCAAATCCACTAATTTGTAATAACGTTTTACGCGGAAATAATGGTTCGCAAATTGGGACCAATGGAAGCGTCAACCCCTCTATTCAACATAACCTCATTCAGAACGGATTTCCTGGTGTGGCTAATTTCGATGCCAATCCCTGGTTCATTAATCCAACTCCGGGCTATAATCAGCAGTTCGATGCTTTAAACAGTGATTGGCATTTACAAGGTAATTCTCCCTGTATTAATAAGGGCCGATTTGATACAATAGGTATGAATATCCCTGAAACTGACAAGGATTGGCATGTAAGAATTTTTGGGGATACGATTGATTTGGGAGCATATGAATTCGGATCACCTTTGTGGCATCCTGGGATCAAAGGATATTTTGCCTACAATAATATTGCTGTCACTCCTTTAGATTCAATGACCGTGTACCTGGCTACAGTTGGAAACGGGATTGATACTACAATGACAAATATCACAGGTCATTACAAATTTCTTCAGATAGCTTCAGGAACATACAATATTCTTGGAAGTTATTCAAAACTCTGGGGTGGCATTAATGGTACAGATGCCTTGAAAATCCAGAGGCATTTTGCGGGGATTGAACTGCTGACTGAACCGGTAAGACTTCAGGCCGCCGATGTTAACGCAAGCGGGTCCATTAATGGAACGGACGCATTAAAGATCAAACGCCGTTTTGCCGGACTTGATACCACGTTTGCAGCCGGTAATTGGGTCTTTGCAAAGCCAACAGTAGGAGGAAATACCGTGGTGGTTCAGGATGAGAATGTGGTGCAAAATTTTTATGGATTATGTGTTGGAGATGTGAACGGATCATATGTTCCTGGTTCCGGGGCGAAGTCCTCAGCTGTGGTTTGCCTGGCATACAAACCTTCCATTGATGTTCACGCAGGTCAGGAATTCCATCTTCCGGTCACGGTCGATCAGGCTTCAGATGTTTCGGCAGTTTCCCTGGTGTTAAAATTTCCTGAAGAGAAAATCAGGATACAGGATGTCAGGATGCAGGATGGGAGAGAGGTTGTTTTTAGGCAGTTTGCAGATGAGGTGCGGATGGCATGGTCGGAGGTCACACGGCTTGAATTGAAACCAGGTGATACCCTGTTAACTCTTTATTGCAAGGTGGCGGATGAGCTGGTGAAAGATGAACTGATCTATCCTGAAATTACTTCTGAAACGGAGCTTGCAGATCAATCGGCGAATCCAATTTCAGGATCAACCCTGAACATCTACCCTATTCAACTGAAAACCGGCAAACTGCCGGATAATGCGCCAAATTCGGAGAATGGCGGATTACAATTAATCCCAAATCCGAATACAGGAAGATTCAGTATTCAGATTGATCCATCATTTAACGGAATAGGAAAAATCGACATTTATGACAGCAAAGGAATTAGCCTCATCCAATCACAATCTGTGAAAATTAGCAACGGAGTCTCATCAGAGATCAATTTCTCTAATCAGGCACGGGGTTTATATATGGTTAAGCTGAAATACAATAAAACAGAATTACAAGAAAAAATGTTAATACGATGAAACAAGGTTTACTTCTCATTGTTGGCTTTCTTTTCTGCGCATTCCTTAGCGCACAAGACCTCAAGTCCATTAGGATTAATGGGGCTGAGTGTGCCAATGGCCACATCATTATCAAGTTTAAAAGGGACTTTACTGATGCTTCCGGGCAGGATGTTACTGTATTAAGGCAAAACCTCATCAGCAAATACAGGAGCACTGTCAAAAAGCAGTGGAAAATGAAAGCCGAACTCTGGCAGATCGATACCCTGCAGATGCCAAAGGCAACCCAAACCATCCTTGATTCCCTCAAAAAACTGCCTTACGTTCAATATGCCGAGCCTGATTTTATTGTGAAGGCGGACATGATTCCCAATGACCCCAGCTTTCCCCAGCAATGGGCGCTTCATAATACTGGCCAGAACGGAGGCACCCCCGGCGCCGATATCAAAGCACCAGAAGCCTGGGATATCACAACCGGTGACACAAACATCGTTGTTGGAGTAATTGATTCAGGTATCGATTATCTGCATCCCGATCTTGCAGCCAACATCTGGACCAATTGGGATGAGATCCCAAATAACGGCATCGACGACGACAACAACGGATATATTGATGATTTTCATGGTTGGGATTTTTTTAACAATGACAATAACCCAATGGATGATTATTTCCATGGTACCCATGTAGCTGGTACGATTGGCGCTGTTGCAAACAACGGAATTGGTGTTGTAGGCGTTGCATGGAAAGTAAGGATGATGGCCCTGAAATTTCTTGGATCAAACGGAAGCGGTCCAACCAGCGGGGCAGTAAGTGCTGTTGAATATGCAACTGCGAACGGGGCAAAAATCACAAATAACAGTTGGGGTGGTGGAGGTTACTCCCAAGCATTGTATGATGCTATTGCTGAAGCCGATTCTGTAGGAGTTTTATTTATTGCTGCCGCAGGGAATGATGCTTCTAATAATGACATTAACATATCTTATCCTTCAGGTTATAATATTCAAAACATAATTTCTGTTGCCTCTACTGACCGTAGCGATCAACTCTCGGGATTTTCAAACTGGGGATTTAGCTCTGTTGATATTGCAGCTCCAGGCTCTGAAATTTTAAGCACCACGCCTTCAATGACATACGGCATGCTAAGCGGCACCTCAATGGCAACGCCAAATATCTCAGGGGCTGCTGCCCTTGTGGCATCAGTTTTTCCTGGGTTTTCAAACCGTCAAATCAAGATGCAGCTGATGGGAACAGTTGACACTATATCACGATTGCAAAACAAACTGATTTGTGGAGGGAGGCTTAATCTTAATCAGGCGGTAAGAGATACAAGCTTTTTTCTGTTCACAACAGATAAACAGACACTTAGTTTTGGAGTACAACGTGTTGATTCAACATCTGAAAGTCAATATATAAAAATAAATAATCTATCTGATGTTCAAATTGTAGTTGATTCGATCTGGATTACTGAATATTTTCCTGTCAGCCTTAATAATGTAACTTTTCAAAACAAACTCTATTCTATCAACATATTACCCGATTCTTCAGTCAGGATATATATTCGATTTCATCCTATAGCCGTCAACCGATATGCTGATACTTTAAAAATTTTCGCCAAATACTGTGATAAACATCACTATTCAATTGTCAAGGGATTTGGTATATCCACTTCAGGCACTGTAGTTAATCAACCATTCATTGAAGGAGATTGGATCAAAGCAAATTCGCCATATTATATAACCACAAATGTTCAAATAGAAATTGGGAAAACATTAAGGATTCATCCGGGTGTAAAAGTTTTATTTTCTGGTTATTATAGCCTTAATGTTATTGATAACAGTTTGTTAATTGCAAAAGGAGCCGTTACGGATTCAATAATATTCTCTGCTCTTGATGAACAAGACGGCTGGGCCGGCATACAAATTTCGAATAATCCAACAGCAACTGATTCCTTGGAATACTTTAAACTGAACTTGGTTAGAAATGTATATTATTATGGTAATATCGGTGGTGCAATCAACGCCAAGAATGTAAATCTGGTTTTAAAGCATTGCGAAATATTTGATAATATTGGACAAAACGGAGGTGGCATTTTATTCGGAAATGGAAATTATAATTTTAAGTGTTTATTTGTCCATGGGAACTCTGCCATTCACAATAATGGTGTGGGTATTGGGGGAGGAATCTGCTCGGCATTATTACCCCTAACCAATGCAACAATTGACAGTCTTGTATTGGAAAATAATTATGCTAGTTCTGGTGGAGGTGGACTATATTTCTGGCAAGGCAATTTTATTCTCAGAAATATTAAAGTAAATAGTAATGGAAGTGGGTATAACTCAGCTTGTGCATTTAACCAATGTAATATTAATATAAAAAATATTTTAATTTCAAATAATTCCTCAAATGATAATGAAGCATGCACCTTTCAAAATTCCATATCTTTTACCCAGAATCTCACCTTTGTAAATAATAACGGACATGTCAAATATCATACTGGTCAGAATAAACTAAAGAACGCAATATTTTACAATAACTCTTTACCCGAAATAAAAGTTATTGATTATAACGGAAATCCAGCACTTTTATCCATTTCATACGTAAATCTTTCGGATTCGTTAAATAGTATTTTAGTGGCAAATTCTTTAGTAACTACTAATAATATTATATATGGAAATCCGTCATTTCTTTCACCTTCGGATTTTCACTTAGCTCAAAATTCGAAGTGCATAGATAAAGGAGATCCATCAGATCCAGTTGGATTGGAGCCTTTTCCACACGGATATAGGATTAACCTTGGAAATTTTGGTGGTACTTATGAAGCAACAACCTCAAGTGGGTTGGCTATAAATATATTTCCTAATCCAGTTGATTTTGGTTTAATATCTGCTTCTAAAGATTATATTGATACCCTTAGAATAATGAACGGAGGTATCATAGATGCAATTCTTTCAGATGTAATTAGTGAAGATACAACCCATATTAAGCTAATGCGTTATACTATAAATGATACTATACACTCAGGAGAAATTTATCCTGTGCATGTTGATTTCATACCCAACTTTCCATCGGATACAGTTTACCAGACGTACATTGATGTATCGATCTTAAATAAAGGGATTCAAAGAATTCCAATCATAGCGAAAGTATTTACTGGAAGTGTTATCGACAGTCAATATGTCTATGGGAACTGGTACAAAAGCAACTCGCCCTATAAAATAACTCGTGATATCCAGATTCCCCCGTATTATTCCTTGCACATTGAGAGTGGTGTGAAGGTCTTTTTTGGAGGAAATTTCGTCTTTGAAGTTGGTCAAAATGCGCAGTTAGTGGCATTGGGAACCAATACAGATTCAATTTATTTTAAACCTTATATGGCGGACCATTGGGGTGGAATCTCCTTTAATGATTCAGATGCAGACGATTCCTTAATCCATGTCATTATTACAAAGGGAGTAAATTTATTTGGAGACGGTGGCGGTATCCGCCTTGAGCATTCATCTCCTAAAATGGAACATATAACTATGTCCAAATGCTTGGCGTTCCATGGTGGAGCAATTTATTCGCATCAATCATCATTAAACATTTTGGGAGGGCAATTTGAGGATAATGGGAATAATACCTTAACCGACCTTGGTGGAGCCATTTACTCCGTAAGCTCAAAACTGGCATTAAATGAGGTAAATTTTCTAAGAAACCATGCACGTTGGGGTGGGGGAGCAATTTATTTTGATTTCTTTACTTCTCAAGATACTTCATTTTTACATGCAAATCGAATTTTAGGGAAAGGAAATACAGCAGGGTGGGTTGGTTCCTTTCTATGTGGTGGCTCTGGGCAATTCCCTTGCATCATTTCCAATTCTGTTTTCACTAGTGACACAAGTGGCTCATCTGTCATTTCTTCAAGACTCCGAACCTTTAAGTTAATCAATGTTACCTTAGCAAATAATTACGCCTACCCTATTGAAAGTACATCACCTGAGAATAGCATAAGTAATTGTATTTTATGGAATAACAGGTATAATCAGGTTTATTTCAATTGGGCTAAAATGTCAGTTGAGAACAGCGATATTCAGGGCGGTCAAGGTGCATTTACGACGTCGAACGGTTTGTTGAATTGGGGGCTACACAATAAAGATACAATTCCTTGTTTTGCAGATTCTATATTGCAATTAGCAGCGAATTCGCATTGTAACGACGCGGGAACAAATGATTCTGTGGTATACTCTACTGATCTCTCAGGAAATGTTCGAATATGGGATGGCAATAGTGATGGCTTTGCAAAAGTTGATATGGGTGCTTATGAATACGGCGCTCCCGCGTTTCTGCCGGGAATCTCAGGGCATTATTATTATAATAACACCGCAAACATCCCTCTGGATTCGGTTGCTATCGGGTTAAAGCTGAACGGAGTTAAAATTGATTCAACGTATTCAAACGGGCTAGGGTCATATCAGTTTCTGCAGAAGGCTCCGGGAACTTACACAATGACCACAGCCTATTATAAACCCTGGAACGGGGTCAATGGAACCGATGCCTTGAAAGTCCAGAGGCATTTTGCTGGGCTTGAAGTGCTAACTGAACCAATACGGCTTCAGGCCGCTGATGTCAATGCGAGTGGATCCATTAATGGAACAGACGCGTTAAAGATCAAACGTCGCTTTGCCGGGCTTGATACCACATTTGCCGCGGGTGACTGGACTTTTGCAAAACCAACTGTTGGAGGAAATACAGTGTCGGTTCAGGATGAAAACGTGGTTCAGAACTTTTACGGATTATGTGTTGGAGATGTGAACGGATCCTTTGTTCCTGGTCCCGGGGCGAAGTCCTCATCTGCGGTTTCCCTGGCATACAAACCTTCGATTGAAGTTCACCCAGGTCAGGAATTCCTTCTTCCGGTGACAGTCGATCAGGCTTCTGATGTTTCGGCGCTTTCCCTTGTATTAAAATTCCCTGAAGAGAAGATCAGGATACAGGATGTAAGGATGCATGATGGGAGAGAAGTCGTTTTCAGGCAGTTTGCAAATGAAGTGCGGATGGCATGGTCGGAGGTCACACCGCTTGAATTGAACCGAGGCGATACCTTGTTAACTATTTATTGTAAGGTGGCAGGTGAGCTGGTGAAAGATGAACTGATCTATCCGGAAATTACCTCTGAAACGGAGTTGGCGGATAGGTCTGCAAAGGTCATATCCGGATCGACTCTTAACATTAATCCCATTCAACTGAAAACAGGCAAATTGCCGGATAATGCGCCAAATTCGGAGAATGACGGATTACAAATAATCCCTAATCCGCATACAGGGCAATTTATTATTCAAACAAATGCTACATTCTCGGGGATTGGGGAGGTTCGCATTTTTGACAATACCGGTAAGAAAATTTATTCGAATACAGCAATCCGGTTTAATCAAGGCAAATCGGGAACATTAAAAATGAATGATTTGGAAGCAGGGGTTTACCTGATCGAACTTAAATCAGAGGACTCTGAATTCAAGGCAACGATGATAATTAAATAGAAATATGGGAACTGCTATCTGAAGAGTGTTAACAACTTAAATGCAACGGCAGAACAAGAGTTGGGAAAAATGAAAACCATTTTCAAACAATAAAATAGTTTTCAACAGGTAATGTAAAAGTATGGGTAGAATTTAAATTTGTGTAATTTAGCATAATGGAATTCAAATGATTATGAAATTTTTTTGAAGACAATTATGTGGCGCAATTTAACTGATATTGAGGATGTCAGCAGTGAATGTACCGGACAAGCTAACCGGCAAGCTAATGGTGAATGAAAGATTTTTTAGAAAAAAAACAAAACAGAAAACAAATGAGAAATTCAGTTAAAAAAGTGTTTTCCCTGCTGATAATAGCATTTTTGACATCATCGGTAGTTTATTCCCAGAATAGCCCGGGATTTGCGAATCTTCATAACCTGGATCCTTATAATCCTGATTTTGCAAAGGGGGTGGTATTGGTGAAGTTCAAGGATGAGGTTCCGATTGTTCTTCAAAAAACAAAATCAAGTCTTAAGACTGGTATTAATACGGTGGATGACTTTATCAGCAGGCACAAAGTAATAACCCTTGAAAAGGTTTTTGCCAATGAGGAGAAACGTGAAGTCAACAAGTCCATGACCACTCCTGATGGGCAGACCCATGAAGTCCCACAGTTGTTTAATATTTATAAGTTCAAGGCCGATGCAAATGAAGATGTGAAGAAAATGGTTGAGGAACTGAAATCAGATCCCCTGGTTGATTTTGCCGAACCCGATTATTACTTCTATTCACAGGCCACAGAACCCAATGACCCGATGGCTTCCCAGCAATGGTACCTGGGAGCGTTCCCGGGGGTAAATGCCAAGGCAGCCTGGGATACAACAACCGGCGATACAACACAGATCATTGGAATTATTGATACCGGTGTTGACTGGGCCCATCCAGATCTTGCCCCGAACATCTGGCGCAACTGGGGAGAGATCCCCGGTAACGGTATCGATGACGACGGGAATGGAAAGATTGACGATGTGAGAGGCTGGGACTTCGTGAATAACGACAATAACCCGATGGATGACAACAGCCATGGGACTCATGTAGCCGGCATCGCAGCAGCGAAAGGGAACAATAGCATTGGTATTGCCGGAATTGCCTGGAACGCCAAGATCATGCCCATCAAAGTCATGCAGAGTTCTGGTTACGGAAGCGCTTCGGATATTGCCAATGGAATAAATTATGCCCGTCTAAAGGGAGCTACTATCCTTAACCTCAGCCTGGGAAGCTACGGGGAATCGTTTACATTGAAGACAGCTCTTGAAAATGCCTATTCAACGGCAGTGATTGTCGCTGCTGCAGGAAATGATGGTTATAAAATTGATCCGCCTTTTCCGCCGGCACCATTATATGCTCCTCATTTCCCTGCATGTTACTCATGGGTGATTGGAGTTCAGGCAACAACACAGACAGGAGAATTGGCTTCTTTTTCTAATTTTGACCCTTCAGGGCCAATTGATTATACAAATGCTTATGGGCACAACTATGAAATGAGGGCCCCTGGAGTTGGGATTCTCAGTACCTTCCCGGGCGGTGGGTATCACTTGCTAAACGGAACCTCAATGGCTTCTCCGGTTGTAGCAGGAGGTGTGGCTTTGATTAAATCTCACAGACCGGCAATTTCGACAGAAGAGCTTTTTGCAATTTTAATTCAAAGCTCAAGCGGTGGAAACTTAAATATTTTCGCTGCTCTTAATCATGTTCTTGTCCCCAATTTAAAATACGTTTCAAATACTATAGTCGATACTTTAACAGGAGATGATCGCGATGGAAAGGGAGATGCCGGTGAAACCATTCAACTTTTTTTGAAAGTTAAAAATGCAGGAGGATCTGCTGATAGCGTATGGACAAAATTGAGGTTTGCTCCATTTGAAGATACAACCGTTGCTACCATACTTGACAGTACAAGCTTCATCGGAACAATCTCAACCTATGGCACAATGACAGGCCAAACAGATCCTTTTAAAATTTATATAAAACCTACTGTCGCCAATAACCGCGATATCATGTTCCAATATGAGATCGGCTCAAAAGACAATTCAGAAGTTACTTCCGGGACCTTAAAAATAACGATCACAAACGGAGTAGAACTGGGCGGTCATTATTACGGAACGAAACATCTTACACAAAATAAACTATACCTGGTTACCTCAAATACAGTTTTTGATACACTAAAAATCGACCCTGGCACAAGAATTCAGATAAGTGATGAAAAATCCATTTTCGTTTCCAGGAAAATGATTTGTAACGGCAAGCCGGATTCAATGATTGTATTTACCCAAAACGGATCTGGTTATTGGCTGCAGATAAAAAATGTAAGTGGCAATCCTCAGCAAATGAAATATTGTGTTTTTGAATACTTTGGAGTATCTTCTTCGGTCGCTGGGTTTCCTACTCATATAGATGGGTTTCGAATTCATAATTCGATCTTTCGCTATGGAAAAATTCACTTTACAAGTGTTTTAAATTCTGACAGTATCACAAAGTGTTTGTTTTTCAACAATTTCGCAACATACATGACAAACTTTGGCAACATAAACATTTTTCAGAATAATATTATATCAGGAAACACATGCACTCAATGGGATAATCCGACATTTTTGAACAGTGGTATGAGTCTTCAGCTTTCAAGAAACTTTAGGAATAACTCTATTTTTAGTAATGATAAATATAATTTATCTGCACCTTACCCTGCAAGTTGGGGAATATTTAAACTATCTCCAATTTATTGGGGTACAACAGATAGCTTAACAATAGAACATTCGATCTATGATTTTTTTGAAAATTCAACTTTCCCAATTGTTGACGGCTTTGACAGCGCCCAGGCCACCCCGTCTGCTTTTTGTCACGGACATGTGTGGAAGATTCTTATTGATTCTGTTGAAATCAATAAATATGATCATCCATACAGTGCAAATAATGGTCGGGGTATCGTTGGATTGGGCATCCATAAATTCGATGTGTACTTCAACCGTCCAATGGATGCTTCAGTCACTCCGTTTTTAACCTTTGGCGTTCGCGAACCATATACCCAGAAAATTGTTGCGGAATCTGCAAGCTGGAGTTCCGATTTTAAACGATGGACAGCTTATTTTAACATAGGAATTGAAACCGGAGATGGTGTTCAGCGTGTGAGAGTCGCGATGGCTCAGGATAACGATCACTTCGAAATTCCTATCGAAAATTCAAGGTTTGAATTTGTAATCCAGGCAGCAGGCTCTGCATCGATTGAGTTTATGGCTACCCCCGGGATCGGAAAGGTTGGCCTTGAATGGAACCGGGCCGGAACAGAGGATGCCATGGGTTATAATATGTACCGTCAGCAGAATATAACTGATACAACTTTTTCTTCCCCGATCCGGATCAATACCACTCTGATCACCGATACACTGTATACCGATTATGCAGTTCTCCCGAATAATACATATCATTATTACTACAAAGTGGTTGGCACAGACCTTGCCGAAAGCGACAGCAGCAAAAAGGTTACAGCAACTCCTTTGAATGCAGCTAACGGGGATGCCAATGGGGACGGACTGGTCAATGTGCTGGATATTACTACCGTAATTTCATACATGCTGAGCCAGAACCCTCAACCATTCCTGTTTGATGCTGCGGATGTGAATAATGACAACGCCATCGATATCCTCGATGTAATCGGGATTGTTAACCTGATCAATGGAAAGAAGAAAGCAGGGAGTATTTTCACGGGCACCAATCCTGACCCGGCATATATCTGCCTGGATTCAAACGCGATCACGTTCCGCAGCCAGGGACAGGTTGCTGCTCTTCAGCTTGAGTTGACGGGCAAGAATATCGCTGACATAGAACTTATGTGTAAACAAAATGGATTTGAGTTTGCCCAAGGGGTCGTGAAGGGAAAACTCACAGGGATCCTTTACAACATGAACAATCATACCCTTCCCGGTAATGGGAACAATCCGCTGACCTTGCTTTCAATCAACAATAAACAAAACCTTGATTGGGGAGAAGTGAAAGCAGGTGACATCGAAGGGAATAAAGTCATTGTGATCAAAAGCAAGGGATCATATCCTGACGATAATAATTTCAATCTACAGGCTCATCCAAACCCCTTCACCCAAGCGGTGACTATCAACTTCAATCTACCCGAAGAATCCAAAGTGGAAATTAAACTTTACGATATCCAGGGAAAATTGGTGAGTGTTCTGATGGATAAGGAATTAAAAGAGGGCCTGCACTGGATCAACTGGAACGGAACGGACCTGAATAACCATGCCTTGTCATCGGGTACTTACTTCTGCAAACTCGAAGGCCAGGCCAAATCGGGAAATGCCTTCCACAAGGAGATCAAATTGATTTATACAAAATAAAATGAAAAAGACCATACTTATTTTGCTCTTGTTTCTTGCAGCCCTGCCGTTATTCAAAGCCGCAGCCCAGAACATCCTGATCTCCGACAGCGCGGCCTGCAGGCCAAACGATACCGTGGTAGTTTCGATTGAAATTGATAATTCGAAACAATTCATCTCATTCCAGTTCGATCTGCAGCTCCCTGACAAGGTGACTTATATAGGCTATTCTCTGCAGCTAAGCAGCCGCTCCACCAATCATGTGGCCATCGGAAACCTTGTTGGGAACAACACGGTAAGAGTTCTTGCCTATTCGCCAAACAACGCTGCCTTCCTCGGAAATTCAGGCAAGGTGATCTCATTCAAGCTTGCCGTGGGAAATACCAGGGGTGTGTTCCCGCTGACTCTGACCAATGCTATCATCGGTGACAGTTTGTCGATCAATATCCTTACAGGGATCAGAAATGGTCCGCTTTCGGTATATCCGCTGGGAATCAATGAAAATAAGAACCATGGACCTGTGCTGGATTTCAAGGTGATCCCGAACCCTGTCAGGGAAAACTCTATGATAGAATTCACCCTGGAACATTCTTCAAGAATTGAGATCAGCCTGATCGATGAATTGGGAAAGCAGTTATGCGTTGAACCTTTGGGAGAATTTACCGAAGGCCTTCACCACATTAAAATACCCTTGAACATTAGTGCAATGATCTCCAGCCACAGCCTGTATTATCTCGGTCTGCAAGCTCGTTCGCAAAGCATGACAAACTCTGTAACTTTCAAAGCAATCTTAAAATAATCCGATCATGAAAACAATTGGCAAACACATCTGTATCCTGGCCGTCGCTATTTTGCTTCCACAACTGTCGTTTCAGTTAATGGCTGCAAATACAATGAAGCTCAGCAATCACACGGTTGGCGCCAACCAGGTCTTCACAGTGAGAGTCGACATCGAGAATACTTCGGCGTTCACGGCATTCCAGCTGGACGTGCCGGTGCCGGCCGGTTTTTCGTATATTGCCAATTCGGCTGTATTCGATACTGCAAGGGTCAGCACTCAATCTCTGCAGGCCGAAATGGTCCCTGGCAATAAGCTAAGGATAGTCGGCTATTCTCAGAATAATGTCCTTTTTGAAGGCGATTCGGGGACCATTGTCAGATTTCAGATCAGATCGGGTTACACACCGGGGACCTTTCCTCTTACGATGCTGAACCCGGTCATTGGGGATACAAACGGAGTGAATATTCTTACCAGCCCGGTCAACGGTTCTGTGCTGCTCCAGGCCCCCGATATCAATATAACTGCCACCAGCATTAACTTTGACCGCACCCCTCTTGGCCAGTCCACCACCCGCAATCTTACCATTCAAAACACCGGGAACCTTCCCTTGAATGTCACAGGTGTTACGTTTTCTTCAAGTTATTTCGAAGTCGTTGGGAATTCCTCTTTTACCGTAAACCCAGGGGCAAACTACCAGCTCACCGTTAAATTCAATTCGGTGATCCGGGGTCAGTATAATAAAATTATGACGATCACATCAAATGACCCGGATGAAGGAACCTTGATTTTAAACCTCATCGCCCGTGCCTTTGCAGTTAATGAATTACATACGGGAACTATGTTCGCTTATTCAGGCAAGCAGGCAACTCTCTCCTATTCTATCAACAATATGGATCCATTTACCGGTTTTCAGTTTGATGTTCAACTTCCTTCACCTATGACCTATGTTCCCGGATCGGCAATATTAACCGGACGCAAGACTAATCATGTGGTCAGCGCCAATACCATCCCCGGCAACAAACTCAGGGTCGTGGCCTATTCACCAAACAAGCAAGTGTTCGGTGGAAGCACGGGCAATGTAGTTACCTTGACTTTCAACGTCAACGGAACGGGAGGCAGCTATCCGCTCGCCTTATCAAATGTTGTTATAGGTGACACCAACAGCCAGAACTGCCTTTCCGATTCTTACAATGGAAGTCTTACTGTTGCTTCGCCCTTAATTTCCAGCGCCACAACCCTGGCCTTCGGCGATGTTTCTGTACTGACATTTAAACAATTACCTTTAAGGGTCTTCAACTACGGCACCGACACTTTAAAAATTTCAAGCATTCAACTCACGAATGCATCATTTGTATTGCTCACAACTTACCCTCTGCAAATCCTTCCCGGCCAGTATTCCGATCTGCAATTGAAGTTTCAACAATCTGTAAAGGGAGGATATGCCGGGCAGATGAAAATGTTTACCAACGACCCGGTTCGTCCAATTTACCTGGTAACTCTAAGCGGCACTGCCTTTACGCCTAATTACCTTTTAATTCCCGCCCTGAGCTGCAAAAATATTGATTCGGTGTGGGTCCCTGTAAAAGTCAATAACATTGAACCTTTCGTTGCATTTCAGTTTGACCTTGAATTTCCGTCATGCATGCATTATATTACAGGATCCGGCGTCTTGACATCGAGAGTTAGTAACGCCAGCCTCACAGTTCAAACTGTGAATGCCACGAAAATTCGTGTCCTGGCCTACTCCATATTACAAAACCCGTTTACAGGTGATACCGGGACCATAGTAAACCTGAGATTCGCTGTGAATTCAAGCAATCAGAACGTTACATCGGGCAGCCTTAGCCTGAGCGGAGCCATTGTTGGCAACGCCCTGATGCAGAATATTTTGTATCATTCGACCAATGGGACAATCACATTCCGGTTTCCGCATATTCTATCAGGTACCCTGGTATACAATAATTCTTCAAATACGCCCATGGATTCGGCGTGGATGATCTTGCAGCAGAATGGTTTAAAGCTGGATTCAGTGCGGACCACCACCTCCGGCGCCTTCTCCTTTCAGAATATCTATGACGGGATATACCGTATTAAAGGAAAGACCCATAAACCCTGGAGCGGTGTAAACGGTACAGATGCACTGAAGGTGCAACGTCATTTTGCCGGTCTTGAGCTCCTTACCATTCCGATTCGTCTCACCGGAGCCGATGTCAATAATTCGAACAGCATTAACGGAACCGATGCTTTAAAGATCAAACGAAGATTTGCAGGTTTGGATACCATCTTTGCAAGGCCAGACTGGATTTTCGAAAAGAATACCGGCAGTGACTCGGTGGTCATGGTTAACAGTAACACCACTGTCAGTTTCTATGCGTTATGCACAGGCGATGTGAATGGATCCTACGTCCCGACAACCGGAGCGAAATCAGGACAGGCTCTTGAGATTTCCAATTCAACAACCATACCGGTGGCCGCAAACCAGGAAATTTACCTGCCGATCACCGTTGATCAGGATTGCGATATGGGAGCGTTTTCGGTGGTCCTCGACTTCCCGGCAAGCCTGGTTGATGTCATGGAGGTCTCTTTTGTGGGCGGACAGCCATATTATTCGGTGAAAGGCGGGAGGTTGAATATCGTATGGTCGGAGCTGAACGGATTAATGGTCAGCCGTCATGAACCCTTTGCATTCATTAAAGTGAGAACATCAGCTTCATTTACTGCGGATGACATCGTCGCATTCACCAATGCTTCTCCGCTTACCGAGTTAGCCGACCGCAGTGGCAGCGCCGTCAGAGGTGCACAGATATCAATCCCCTCATTGTCGTTTTTGAGTGATAACAATGGATCAGGATTTCAGCTGTACCCGAATCCTGCAATCAGCCGCTCATTCCTGTTCTTTAATACAAGCGAGGAAGGTACTGCAACGGTCAGAGTGTTTGACGTTTTAGGCCGTTGTGTTGAGTCGGTGGGCCCCGTTTCTGCAGTGAAAGGACTGAATAAAATGGACCTCGATTTCAGTCATCTGAAAAAGAACCTGTACAAGCTGTCATTCGAATTTTCGGGTCCGGCTCAAAGTTTCAAAGAGGTAAAAAGCATTGTTGCCGGGAATTGATAATCCGGAAGCAAAATGGTTTTTGTAATGATGAAAACACTGATCCATCACTGAAATAAAAGATATTTACTTCAGTGTTTAAAAACTGATTATCACAGGCCAGGTTGACATTACCTGCTCACGATAACCTTTTGCAGGTAATCTTTCTGTTTCCCGTTGAAAGTGAATGAAAGTTTCAAGGTGTAAAGGCCTGCAAGCAGTTCTTTGGTTTGAATGACCAGCCTGGAATTTCCTTTTTCAAACCTTTGCATGGGAATTGCTTTTATCTCCCTGCCCACTATATCCAGCATTTTCATGCTGCCTTCTGCAGCAGAGTTCAATTGAAATTCCAGGGTAACATAATCTTTTGCCGGATTTGGGTAGACCTTGCATGAGCTTATCAATTCACCATAATCATTGATGCCGTTTTGTTTTAATGGTTTTATGGTCAGGCTTGAAAGTTCAGCGAGAGAGATTGTCTCGCCAAGTTCATCAGCAAGTTCCGATTCCATGCCGGGGGACAGTTCTATGGTCCGATCGCCGGAGAAGTCCTCTTTTGCCCTGAGTTTCAGTGTCAGTAAGGTCTCTCCTGCTTTCAGATTAATCGTCTGAAGCTCCGACCAGGCAATACGCAGCTGGCCGGGAAGAAGGTTAAACACAGGGGCTCCGTTACTGATTTGAACGTCCTGCACCTCAATCAGGTCTTCAGGATAGGGAATTACCAGGGAAATAGCGCTTACATTGATATCGTTCCTGGCTTTAACCGGCAGTTCAAAAACCTTGCCGGGAGTGACTTCTATCGTTCCTTCGGATGTGAATTCTATTTTTCTGTCAATCCAGTCACCCGGAGCGGGTACATTGGACCCATTTACATCGCCAACGCATAATCCATAAAAATTCTGGATCAATGCGGCTCCGTTGATAATGATCGTATCGCCTCCAAGTACCTGTTTCGAGAAAGTCCAGTCTCCCCGCATAAATGAATTATCCAAGCCTGAAAAACGCCTTTTGATCTTGATCGCATCGGTGGCATTGATCGAATTGCTGAGGTTAACATCCGCAGCATTTAGTCTTACAGGTTCAGTCAGCAATTCAAGCCCGGCAAAATGCCTCTGCACCTTGATGGCATCCGTTGCATTCACGCTCGACCAGGCTTTGTTGGTCCTTGCCGAGAGTGTATAGGTTCCATCTGCCTTTCCCGTAAATGAATAGGCTCCCGATAAGGTAGTTTGTGTGGAATCAATGCGGATGTCATTCTGCCTGAGTATTATCCATAATGAATCCAGTGGGGAGTTGGCTGTATTATTGTAAACAAACATTCCATTCAGAGGCCAGCCTGTTAAGGTATGGACCTCTCCATCCCTGTAAAAAAGAGCCGTTGGAATGTCAATCAAGGTGTTTCCGATAGAATCTGCATAAGCACAATCCTGGCCGCTGTTTTCGGTATTATTCCATGTCAAACCTGTCGCACCTGTAATGTGAGTGAAGAGGAGGTCGGCAAGTTTACTGCCATCGGAGAGGGTCGCGGGAGTCAAATCAGACCAGCTGATTATCACCTTGCTTAAGGTTGATGAAACTGATGTATTGTTAACGATTAATCCGCTTAAAGCCCCGTTAATATTAGCAGATCCCAAATAAGTCAACACTGAGGGGTTATAATCAAGGCGAAGAGACAGGGCTGTGATTTTTCTGAATTTGTCAACTTTTACAGGTACTGAGATGGATGTATTGTCAGCGGCCGGGATGGTGTCGGTATATGTGACAGGAGCGTGTTTTAAGGCATTAAGAATCGTGAAAGCGGCATCACTGATGTCAAAAGCGTTTGTATTTGCAGTGCTCGTTACTTTTACCTTGCAGGTTACTGAAATTACATTTGGGTTTGGATTTGGCACATTCCATGAATATGATCCCGATGTGGCCGGTGTGCTTGGGATAATGGTAGTCCAGTTTGCCCCATTGTCGGTTGAATAAGCGATGGTAACATTAACGACATTGGTCGCATTCCATGTTATTGTATGGTTGGTCCCGCTTATCCATGTTTCACCACCGTTGGGTGAGATGAGCTGAATCGGGCTGGATGTCATAAAACTTAATTGTTCACCATAAGCGGTTCCCCCGCCGTTTACAGCGTATGCTCTCACATAGTAAAGAGTAGCGGCTGTTAATCCTGTTATATTACTAAGAAAACCACCTGCTCCAATGCCATTTAAGGTGTGGCTGCCGCTAACTACAGGATCTATAGTTGTGCTCCAGCAAACTCCTCTTGAAGTCACTGTTGCTCCTCCGCCAACGGCAATGGTTCCTCCGGTGCTAGCCGTAGTTTGAGTTATTCCAGTGATAGCCTCCGTTGTTATAGATGGAAAGGTTACAAAAGATATTTCGTTCCCATACACTGTCCCGTTGGAATTTGTTGCAAAAGCCCTTAAATAATATAATGTGTTGGATATTAGCCCGGTAAGATTAGCTGTGAATATTCCTGTTCCGCTTCCACTTATGAGGGAACTGTTTGAAGTAGTCGGACCCGCACTTGTGCTCCAGCAAACTCCCCTCGTTGTAACTGGGCATCCGCCATCGGACGTCACGTTCCCCCCCGATGTGGCAGTGTTCTGCGTTATATTTATTATCAGAGATGAAGTGACGGTGGGTGTGGTCGTTGTGCCGTCGGTATTTTTAATACAACGGAGTGGAAAACCTGCCGTTTTGGGATATGAAGAAATATAACTGGAGGTGCTGGTGAACATTAAAATCCAGCCGGCCGTGGCATTTTGCTGTTTGCTGCTCCAATAAATACCCTTAACGCCGCGGTAAGAGAGGGCTCCGTTGCCCATTTCAAGCATCCCTGCAGCATGCATCTTTAATGGAGAATTCCACGGTCCGTCCCAGTTATTCCAGTTCCCGCTCGCATCCACATTATTCCATTCGGAATCGGTAGGAACACGCCATCCGCAGCCGAGTTCAATGTTACATGGGTCATTTGAAGCTTCCCAGTCAAGGCTTTCATTTATGGATGTTATCCATGCAGTATTTGGTGTTCTGGATGAACCGTTGTGTTTGTATCCTTGTTTACGGTTAAACTGCCAGTACCATCCCGCCGAGGCCTCTGTAGTGTCATCTACAGCTGTCGCCTGATGGTCGGAACCCAGGTTGCTCGTGATCCAGCATCTTAAAGGAGCGCCCGGGATGTTTGCAACAGTACCATAAGTCACAGTTTTATTCACAGGAGCAACATTTCCTGCCTGGTGGTTGATAGTCAAAGGTGAACAGGAAGCAGTAGAAATAGTAGAAAAGCTTAACTCATTCCCATAGGATGTTCCTGCTGAGCTCGTAGCATATGCCCTGACGAAATACGTTGTGCCTCCTGCCAGTCCCGTGATGTTACTTGTGAAAACGCCCATACCGCTGCCATTGACGGTTTTATCATTGGAAGTGGTCGGTGCTGTTGATGTGTTCCAGCAAACACCCCTTGATGTTACAGCAGAACCACCATCGCAAGTGACAGTCCCGCCACTTGTTGCAAAAGTGGAGTTAATGTTTGAAATCGCAGTTGTGGTAACATTTGACATTACGTTGGCTGCCTGTGTAGTAAACGTAATCTCAAGCCCATAACCAGTGCCAAGGGTGTTTGTAGCATAAGCCCTTACATAATAAGTTGTATTTGGAGTCAATCCCGACATGGTGCTTGAAAAACTTCCCTCACCACCTGTCTCGATACTTTTGCTGCCGGCAACAGTAGGATCATGCGAGGTGCCCCAGCATAACCCTCTGACGGTGATCGTATCCCCTCCATCATAGGCAATTCCCCCGGCGGTAGAGGTGATTGTCCCGTTACAAGTCAAGGCGGTCGTTGAAACAGTAGGAATAATGTTTGGGGATCCGCTGAGTTGCAAAACGCATACACCCCATTGAGACATGCCCCCATAAGTACCGCCCCAGGTCATACTATGCATTGAATAATCCCATGTGTCATGTAAATAAATCGTTGTTGTGGCTTCATCATAACCAAATCCTATCATTGTATGGCCCGTTAACTGAATCAGCACCGGACGACCAGCATTGATTTCCTGCTTGAACTGCGTAAAATTAAATCCTAAGGTATTCCCTGAATATCCGTAAAGGTATTGGGTATAATAACGGTCAACCGCATATCCTCTTGAAACATAGAATTGAGTCAGGCCATATAATCCGTCAGAATAACCCCAGCCCGCCTGAACAGAGACAGGAAGTCCGTTTGGATCGACGATGAACGAAGTACCACCGTCGACTGTTTGATAAACATACTGATTTGAATACATAAAGTCAGCTGTGCAATCCCCATAGGTATGCTGGGTCCATCCATTGGTGATATATGGATCAGGACTCATACTGTTATACACCACCCAGTAATCATCAACATGCCCCCTGCTTGTACGCCCATCAACACCGTTACGGGTGGCGCTGATTGGGCATTGCTTCCTGGTTTCCCCGTTGATGACAACCGATCCCCATGAACTGTTATCCATCGGGGCAACACCACCGTTGGTTGGGCCTGTATAAATATTGGGATAACCGCTGCGGTCATAATACCCGGCCATCATTGCAGCAGATGTGGGGGAGCAGCCAAAAGACCAGTCGTAACCCGGGACATCCGGTATGATGACAGATGTTGTTGTCGGATTTGAAGCCGGCATCCTGAAGTTATCGGGAGGTTTCCCGGGAACCTTTATCCGGGCCAGTTCCCTGCCGTCAGGAGATATGAAACGACCAACAATGTTTGTGTCAGCGATAGAAGAATTCTGAGCCTGGATAGAAAAAAGACAGTAAATAAAAAATAATGAAAAGTAAAGTGTTTTCATAAACCTGTGGATTGAAGGATTGACATTAAATCAAGCTCAGAGGGATACGATAAGATGGACGCCTGCTGATAATCTCCTGTCAAATATAATACTAAATAATTAAACGTTTCATATCGCTCTATTATGACTAATTGTGTATGAAAGTGATCATGTATAACAGTCATTTATCGACTGATTACCATTTACCTCTTTACCTCACAACCAGGAATATATTGTACCTTTGAACAATGAATGCATTCGATAATAACTTCAAAATCATCCTTTTAATTGCCATTTTCTTATGCACCGTATCTGATTATCAGACTTATGCTCAAACACGTGATATTACCATCCACTTTCGGGGCGTTTATGATAGTAAAATCACCCTGATGTCACTCTCGGTTTCCCGAACAAGTAAAACCATTGCCGGGGTTCCGCAAATTAGAAACGGACAGACCACGAAAATTACTGTTTCAAAGGATTACCTGCCCGGGGAATTTGTTCTGAGGTTCGACTACAGGGAAAAAGAATCCAGCACGCCTTACCCTTCTGAGAAATATTTTTTTATGAGCAACCAGGACCTTGAATTATGGGTCAGCCCGATGTATTGCAATAATTCCGACAGCACCGGGTTTCAGAAAGGTGAAAGGGAGAATGCTGCATTTGTTGAGTTTTCGAAAGAAAACATAAAGAAAAAGGAGAAGCTGGGTGTGTTGCAGAACTTCCTCATGAATTATGATGATACGGAGTCAAAGCTTTACAAGGAAGGTATTAAAGAGTATGAAGCAAGGCGGATGGCATACAACGAATGGCTGGCGAAGCGCGAAAAACAAGATGATTCCTTGTTTGTTAGCAATGTATATTGTTTTCAGTATGTTCCTGAGATCGCCTGGGAAGGGAATGAGACCAACCGCCTCAACAACATGATTGCTCATTATTTTGACGGAATGGATTTCAATGATCCCCTGCTGATCAAAACTTCCAGCCTGAATAAATGGATGGACAGCTACGTAAACCTTTACGGACAGCTTGCAACGACAGTGGCTTTAAGGGATTCTCTATTCCCTTTGGCCGGGAAGACCGCGATTGAAAAAGCCAGGCAGGGTGATCCTTTGGTGTATGGCTGGATGGTTGATTATTTTTACAAAGGCTTCGAATCAAACGGGATTGATGAGGGAATGAAAGCCCTCGAACCATATCTCAATGATCCAAACTGCCTCACCTCCAAACGCAAGGAAATCAGCCGCAGACTAAAGGGCATTGAAACCCTGGTGCCCGGCAGCAAAGCTCCTGACATTTCGTTGAAAGAAAATGAAAAAGCTGTATTTGAGCTGTATGCATTCAACACTCCCTGCAAATACATTCTTCTGCTCTTCTGGTCGGCCAGTTGCAGTCACTGTGTTGAGCTGGCTGATAAATTGCACCAATGGCAACAACAACAAGACATCCGCCAGAAAATGGAAATTATTGCTGTAAGCCTTGATGAAACTGAAGCAGAAGCCAAACTATGGGAACAGAAACTACCTGCGCTCAGCGGATGGAAGCATTTACGGGCCGCTGAAGGCATCAACAGCAAAGTCGCCAATGACTATTTTGTGTTGGCCACACCCATAATGCTGTTACTTGATTCAGCATCTTATGAGATCATCAGTCTTCCAACAACATTGAATGAAATATTTTCTTATTTTTATTGAAACAAACAGCATTATATTTTTACATGAAAGCAACTATCAAATCATAAAACGGGTCAATACGATAAAACAGGAAATTATGAGATCCCTTAAACAATTTTATATCTTTTTGAGCCTCTTGGCTTTGACGATAAATCCTTCAGTGATATATGCCATAAGCAATGCCCCGATCACAACTGCTGCTTCGGTTTCGGCTTGTCCAGGGACCCAGGTTACCATACCATTGACTGTAACTGGTTTTACAAATATCACTGCAATATCCCTCAGAATTGAATACAATCCCACGGTGATGACATACAACACATTCGCAAACGGGAACGTGGTCTTAGCCGGTTTAGGGGTGAATAATTTAGTAGTATCTCCCACCTTGAATGCCATCATGGTCGTTTGGTCAGATGTTAATCCAAAAACAATTGCCAGCGGGGGAACTCTTCTGGATTTGAAATTTGACTACATCTCAGGAAATACTATTCTGTCCTTCGACAATATATCAAATGGTGGTAGCAATTGCGAATATGCAGATTTTGAAGGAAATCCAATGAATGATATGCCAACCTCGACGTATTACATCAATGGGAATATTACCGGAAATTCTATGCCTGCCGCCGCCGGGACTATCACCGGCTCTGCCACGGTTTCCAAGGGACAGCCGGGCGTTATTTACTCGGTGCCGGCCATCGCTAATGCTACAGGATATACTTGGAGTTTGCCTTCCGGAGCTTCCATCGTCAGCGGGTCAAATACCAGTACAATTACAGTCAATTTTTCAAACAGCGCAGTGTCAGGAGCCATCAGCGTTTATGGTACCAATTCCTGCGGAAGTGGCACAATTTCTTCACCTTTCAATGTTACCGTAACCCCTCTCGTTACCAATGCTCCTATAACAGTTACAGGAACCGTTACAGCCTGTCCGGGCGCCCTGGCAACCGTGCCGGTCACAGTCACCAATTTTACCAATATTGGAGCCTTGTCACTGAGACTGGAGTATGATCCCACAAAAATGACCTATTCTTCCTATACCAACCTCAATAGCGCTATTCCCGGAACCGTTGTTACAAATACTGCAGTTTCTCCAGGCATGCATTATGTGCTTATCACCTGGACCGGTACTGGCGGAGTAAACATTGCTGCCGGAGGTAAATTGCTCGACCTGGTGTTCAACTTTACGACCGGTTCAACAGCCCTCGCATTTAATAATACTTCAAACGGAGGTGCTGACTGCAAATACACGAATGGTTTTGGTCTTGTACTCACCGACATTCCCACAGCTGATTTCTATACAAACGGGCAGGTATCATCCTCCGCTCCCTCAGCAGCAGGTACTATTACAGGAGCTGCAACGGTCGTGCAGGGCACCAATAACATTCCGTATTCAGTAGCAGCCATAGCGAATGCTACAGGTTACTCATGGACTCTTCCTACCGGCGGCACCATTACCTCAGGGGCCAATACAAGTTCAATTACGGTGAATTTTTCTGCAACTGCTGTTTCAGGCAACGTTTGTGTACAAGGAACAAATACATGCGGCAACGGAACAATTTCATGCAAAGCTGTTACCGTAAACACTCCTCAGAATGCTCCCATTTCAACAGCCGGTAGTTTATCGGCATGTGCCGGAACCCCCATCACAATTCCCATTAATGTAAACGATTTTCTCGATATTACAGCCGTGACGCTCCGTCTCGATTATAATCCCACCCTGATGACCTATGTGTCATCGGCGAATATGAACAGTCAGCTTAACGGAGCAATTGTGAATAATGTTGCAGTCAGTGGCACCCTGAATAAAATTCTTATTGTTTGGTCTGATCCCACCCCGAAAACAATTGCCAATGGTCAGAAACTGGTTGACCTGAATTTCAATTTCATTTCGGGCTCGCCAACCTTATCTTTTAATAATACTGCAAGCGGTGGTTCCGATTGTGAATTTGCCGATGCAAACGCAAATGCCTTAAATGACCTTCCCACTGCAACCTACTACCATGATGCAACTGTTACCATGAATCCGCTTCCTTCAGCCGCAGGAACCATAACAGGTACTGCCACGGTTACCCAAGGCCAGTCCGGGGTTTCTTATTCAGTACCCGCTATCGCCAATGCAACAGGATATACCTGGACTTTGCCCACAGGAGCTTCTGTTGTCACAGGAAGCAATACTAATTCCATCGTGGTCGATTATTCAGCTTCTGCTGTCTCTGGCAGCATCACGGTGAGAGGAACGAACTCCTGCGGTAATGGAACTGTTTCAGCTGCATTTGCAGTTACAGTGAACCCGCTTCCTGCCACCGCCCCGATCACCACGGCCGGATCCCCAACAGCCTGTCCGAATGCAAGTGTTACAATACCTCTTACAACCGCAAATTTCAATTACATCGCTTCTTTTTCCCTCAGGCTCGAATACGACCCATCCAAAATGACCTATTCATCTTATTCAAACCTGAACAGCAACTTGTCGGGGGCCAGCATAGTAAATTCAGTTGTTTCAGCATCGGTGAATAAAATAATGATCACCTGGACCAATGCAACGGGCGTCAGTTTGGCTAATGGCAGCAAAATAGCGGATCTGAACTTTACTTATTTAAGTGGTACCTCAGCGCTTACTTTCAATAACACTTCCACCAGCGGAGCGGATTGCCAGTTTGTGAACGTAAACAGTATCATTCTTACCGATACGCCTACTGCAAGCTATTATTTTGACGGCCAGGTTACATCCTCAGCACCCGCAACACCCGGTACTATCACTGGCCTCACTGTTGTTTCCCAGGGTCAAACCGGGGTCTCTTATTCAGTGCCGGTGGTTGCCAATGCAACCGGGTACACCTGGACCCTGCCTCCATTGGCTGTTATCGCATCAGGAGCCAATACAAGTAATATTACTGTAGATTACGCCCCGAATTCAACTTCGGGAACTGTTACCGTCAAGGGAACCAAT
>SESA01000274.1_pt1 | contig 36174 bp, 27 predicted proteins | sample 3171451 | NCBI WGS metagenome assembly SESA01 (sample SAMN06051862, study PRJNA518727) | freshwater metagenome | biome: subpolar coniferous forest; feature: holomictic lake; material: water; isolation source: holomictic Lake 227, 8 m depth | place: Canada: near Kenora, Ontario | collected...
GGGTTCGTTGTTGTTTCCCTTTTCCATCTCTGGCATAGTCTGCTGCCCAAGAAATCAAGGAGAGCATGGATAAAACAACATTGGCGGCCGATCATTTGATGAATCCGCTGGAGGAGCGGATCGGATACAAATTCCGCAACTCTCTCCTGCTCGCAGAGGCCCTGACCCATGCCAGCATTTCTCTGGAGCGGAAAGACTACCCCTTTGATAACCAGAGGCTCGAGTTCTTGGGTGACGCGGTCCTGCAACTCGTCGTCACGGAGGAACTCTTCCGAAAATTTCCCGACTTCAGCGAAGGCCAACTCACGAAGATCCGCACCCGTCTTGTCTCACGCATGGCGCTCAAGGAGCATGCAGAGATCCTCAGGCTCGGAGAGCATCTCATGATGGGGCGTGGGGAAGACGCCAGCGGAGGCAGGGAGAGATCCTCGACGTTGGCAGATGCCTTTGAGGCGCTGATTGGGGGAATCTATCTGGACGGTGGCCTGGCTGCCGCGAAGACCTTCATCCTCAATGCCGCCAAGGATCACTTCCAACAGGTTGCCGAAGAACCCGGTGAGATCAACCCCAAGGGGAAACTCCAGGAACTGCTCCAGGCACTGGCTCCGAGCGCTCCATCCTACGAGGTCGTGGCCGAGAGCGGTCCCGAGCATCTGAAGCATTTCCGATGCCGCGTCCTCTGGGAGGGGCTCGATCTCGGCGAGGGAGAAGGCAACAGTAAAAAGGAGGCCGAGGTGTCCGCCGCCCTCAATGCCCTTGTGACCGAGGTTTGGTTGACACGGTTCGCAAAAGCTTAGGCGCAGGAAGGACCGGCGACCCATGTCCTGCCCAAGTTTGAGAAAACTGAGGGATGAAATCCCTGCTAGGGAATTTGATGATTTCCTGATTTCCTAATCCACGAATCGACACCGCTTAGCTTTTTTCCGACATGGACTCCCTCTCTCTCTCCCTGGCCACCCCCAATCTTCCCTTGGTCGCCATCCTGATCGGCTTACTCCTTACCGGCACACATCTTCTGGGCCTGCTCATTCCGGAGCCAGCCATGGCGTGGGCCCGAAGTCTGCCGCGCTCCCGCTTCTGGGGGACGGTCTTTCTTGCGATCGCTGCACTCTGGACCCTTCTGATCGCGGCAACCACAGATCTCGGGGAGTTCTCCCCGATGAGGAATCCCATCCTCTTGGGGGTCGCTCTCAGTTCTTTCCTTCTTTGGAAATTCGTCCCCGACTTCCTGGCCTCACGATCGATCGGATTTCTCCTGTTGCTGGCCGCCCATCCGGTCCTAGAAACGACCTTCCTGCAAAACGGGATGCTCAAGATGGCGCTGGCACTTCTTGCCTATGGGTGGGCGCTGGCAGGACTCTTCCTGGTCGGAATGCCCTACCTTCAGAGGGATGCCATCACTTGGTTTTGTGCCTCTCCCTGGCGCTGGAGGGTGGGATGTTGGCCCGGACTCCTCTATGGCCTTCTCCTATTGATCGACGGAGTGCGAATGTCCTTCCTGGGCTGAGTCTTTTGATTTCTCCCATCACTCTGCGTCTCTTAGACTCTGAGTATCTGCAGGGGATGCTTTGTTCGACGCTGAATCACACCCTACTCGCAACGTAGGGCCTTCACGGGATCGAGGCGAGAGGCGATCCATGCAGGAATGAGCGCTGCCAGTGAACAGATCACAAAGGCACTCACGCAGATCAGCGCGACATCGGCAGGCACCACCTGGGCGGGGATTTCATTAAACTGATAGACACTCCGAGGAAAGATCTCGACTCCGAGCGTTGAGGCAAGCCATTGGCTGACCTCGTTGCGCCAGCGTATCAGGGTCATGCCGAGGATAAGTCCACTCGCAACTCCGATGATGCCGACGACCATACCCTGAATCAAAAAGACCGAGACGATCTGCCAGGTGCGGGCACCGAGAGCCTTGAGCACCCCGATCTCGCGTGTTTTCTGGACCGTTATGGTGATGAGGGTGTTCATGATCCCGAAGGCGGCCACCAGAATGATGAACATCAGCAGGAAGAACATCACGTGACGCTCCATGGCGATCGCATCGAAGAGTTGCTTGTTCATGTCCATCCACGTCACGCAGGAGAGATTTTCAGGAAGCACCTTCCTGAGGTCTTCGCGCAATTCTGCGGCCCGGTTGGGATCGGTCGTCCTGACCGCAAGTCCGTGAACACTCCCTCCGAGTCCATAAAGCTCCTGTCCGATATGGAGAGGAACAAGCAGAAACTCGCTGTCGTAGAGATACCGCCCGCTCTCGAAGATCCCGGTGACCGTCAACTCGGTCGGCAGGACAAGCTGGCGCAGGGAATCGATGTCACTCTCCTTGGTGGACTGTGAGGATTTACCCGACTTGGATTTCAGCCGGTCAAGCTGTTCAAGAACTTCTCCGAGATTTCCCGGAGAATAGACCGTGATAACATCCCCGACATGCACTCCGAGGGTGCCGGCCAGTTCCGATCCAAGGACGGCGCTGTCGCCGGAGAGATCCAGTTTTCCGGAGACGATGAACTTGGAGAGGTCGCTCACCTTCTGCTCCAACTCGGGCTCGATGCCCCGGATCTTCGGTGCAAGCCGCTGGTGGTTGAACTCGACGATGACGGGTCCCTGAACAAATGGGGCCGAGGCCACGATGCCGGGGAGAGTCGCAGCCTTGTCAGCGATGCCTTTCCATCCCTCCATAAGACCGTTGTTGCTCACGAGCAGATGCGCGTCGAAGCCGATCACCTTGCGCTGAAGCTCCCTTTCAAAGCCGGTCATGACGGACATGACCAGAATGAGCACCGTGATGCCGAGCGTCACCCCGATGACGGAGATCAGCGTGATCACGGCAAGGAAGGTGCGCTTTGGCTTGAGATATCGTGCCGCTAGGAAAAGCGGGGCCGGAAGTTGCATTCCGTAAGGTGGCATGCCCACGCCAAAAGAAAAATTTTAAAAATCGGGGGGATTCCAAACCCAAGAATCCTTACTTCGCATGTCCCTCCAAGATTGCCTGTTGACCCGATTCCTGATGCTTAGAGCCTCTGGCTGCGCGGCTCGATCAGGATCCGACTGGCAAAGAGACAGGAACCACAGAGCAGGGTGATCCCAAGAAAGTAGATACTGTGTCGTGTGAAATGAAACGGGCCGATGACACGGTCGAGTCCTCCCAGTGAATCCAGGAGCCACCCCCAGAGAACCGGGACAATCCCCAGCCCGAAGCCGGTGATCACGGTGGTCACCGCGAAGTAATGGTTCTTTCCATAATCCGGAACCACGGACATCCCTAGGTGAAGGGAAGCCATGTTGAACGCAGCCACCGCCATGCCTCCCACCACGTTCAGAAGGAGAACCAAGGCCCAGGAGGGGGCGATCACCTCGGCAGACATTGCGAACCAGAAGGCGAGCACCAGGGTAAACAGGATGACCGAGCCACGGATCGTCGGAAGGCTCCCGAAGCGATCGATGCGATGACCCAGCATCTGGAGGACAAGCAGGGGTGCCAGGAAAGTTCCCGATGTGAGCGCATAGATCAACGAGGGTGAAAAATGAGCCTGAACCCTCAGGTATTCCACGGGGAAGACACCCAATCCACCTCCCACCGTCCCGAACAGGAGACTGAAGAGAATGGCATTCCGGAAGGGCTTCTGAGCGGCCATGCTTCTCAGGGAGACGGGTTCGGAAGGAGTCTGCGGATCCTGATGATGCTCCCCGTCGGGAATGCGCCGAAGGTAGTAAATGCTCAGCATGGCCCCCAGCAGGGAAAAACAGAGCACGAGCGAATAGCGCCAAGGCACGACATGACCGCTCATGAGGAGGGAAGAGAGAAGCATGGTGAAGAACGCCCCTCCATACATGAAGGAATGATCCAAAGAGATAAAGCGGCCCCTCACCTCACCACCCACCACACTCGTAACCCAGGGTAGGAAAGCCGCCGAAGAGATGCCCCGTAAAAAGTAGAAGAAAAAGAGACTGGCGACGAGGAGGACAAGCCTCCACTCCATGGAGAGAAAAAAGAGGAGAGGAATCACCGCAGAAGTAGCGATAAAGAGGGTGCGCGTCGTCCATCCCATCAGGGCGAAGGAGCGGTAACTGTGCCTCCCAAGGTGACGGGCCGCCGGTAACTGGAGGATCGTCATCAGTGGCAGGAACGCCGCAATGATTCCAAGGATGAGGGAACTGGCTCCCAGATCCTTGGCGAGCAGGACGATCGGAGCACCCCCGATAATCTGAAAGCAGAGGGAATTGTAGAAATTGAACCAATGAAAGTTGAAGACCCCCCGGGAGTAAGGAACGGGAAAGAGACCGAAGGGTCCCCCATAGACCGAGTCCGCCCCCCCCGGAGAAGATTCAGAAGTTTTCACAAGCGTTCTAAGATCAGCAAGCAGATGTCCAGGGATGGAAAAACAGACATCCGATTTCCGATTGTTGATCTCTGAACCCTATCCCCTCCATTCAAGGATCCTCCGCTCAAGAGCGGTTCTTGAGATGGGGGAAGAGAATGACCTCTCGGATGGACTCCGCCCCCGTGAGAAGCATGACCAAACGGTCGATTCCGATGCCAATCCCACCGGCCGGGGGCATCCCGTATTCGAGCGCATCGAGGAACTCGGTGTCGATCTTCTGCTGTTCCTCTCCGGCCTGATGCTCAAGACGCTCGCGCTGAAGGTCGGGATCGTTGAGTTCGGAATATCCGGGTGAGATCTCCTGACCGTTGATGATCAATTCGTAGACATCAACGGTCGAGGGATCCGCGTCGTTCAGGCGAGCCAAGGGGACAAGTTCCTTCGGAACATGCGTCACAAAGCAGGGGTCGATGGTCTTCTCCTCGACAAGTTTCTCAAAGACATGCTGGGTCATCTCGAAGTCCTCCGGGCAGTGGGTGACATCCAGTTTGAGCTCTGCGCAACGACGCTTTTTCCCCTCTGTATCGAGCGCAAACCATCCGGGCACGGCCTCCTCGATGAGGTCCCTGTAGGAGGCCCTCTTCCAAGGGCGGGAGAGATTGAGCGTGCGGGTGATATTCCCCTCGCTGTCGCGGTGGTGGATCTGGTGATCGGAATTTCCAAGCATGACGGCCAGATGGCAGATCAACTCCTCCACCATCACGGACATGAGTTGGAAATCGGCGTAGGCCCAGTAGGCCTCCAGCATGGTGAACTCGGGATTATGACGGCGCGAGATTCCTTCGTTACGGAAACTCCGGTTCAGCTCGAAGACCTTTGGAAATCCGGCCACCAGGAGCCGCTTGAGGTAAAGCTCGGGGGCGATCCTGAGGAAGAAATCCATGCCCAGGGCGTTGTGATGGGTCTTGAAGGGTTCGGCTGCGGCTCCTCCCGGAATCGACTGCATCATCGGGGTCTCGACTTCCAGGAATCCCCGCTCGTCGAGGAATCTCCGGATCTCGCGCACGATTGCGGAGCGCTGGAGAAAGACTTCGCGCGAGGAGGCGTTGGAGATCAGATCCAGGTAGCGCTGGCGATAGCGGGTCTCCGCATCCTGAACGCCGTGCCACTTGTCGGGAAGTGGGCGCAGGGATTTGGAAAGGATAACCAATCGAGTGGCTCGGATACTGGCTTCTCCGGTTCGTGTCGTGAAGCACTCGCCCTCAACCCCAGCGAAATCTCCAATATCGAGCTGCGCGGCCACGGCCAGCGAGTTCTCGTCGAGCTCTTTGGAATTGAAATAGACCTGCATGCGTCCTCCTATGTCGGAGAGATCCAGGAAGCGACTCTTGCCCATGTCGCGGTAGGCGGTGATGCGTCCGGCGAGGGAGACGGCTCTCCCCTCTGCAAAGGACTCCCTGACTTCGGCGACCGTTCCGCTTGTCTCAAAGGCGGCGCCGTAGGGATCAATTCCAAGATCGCGCAGGGCCTGGAGTTTCTGCCGACGCACGGCGACGAGTTCGCTGATTGGTGAGGATGATTGGGATGACTGTTCCACACTCAAAGAGCAAACGGAGAGGCCCGTTCGATCAATCAAAAACGGAGAAAAGACTCATAGGTATCAATGAGGTGAAGGAGGCTGATCCTTAAAAGAAGCCATCCCTTGCAAGAATCCAGAGATTCCGACCCCTTCCTTTGGCACCCTCCCTTCCCTGGGAATTATCTCGTTGTTCCGGTTACCAACTGCGCGGCGAGATTCACGGCGGAGAGGAAACTGTCGGGACGCACCCGACCACTTCCAGCCAACTCATAGGCGGTTCCGTGATCCGGGCTAGTCCGCACAAAGGGGAGTCCGAGCGTGACATTCACCCCCTCATGGAAAGCGATGAGCTTGAGCGGAATCAGTCCCTGATCATGATACATGCAGAGCACTCCATCAAACTCGCCCTCTGCAGCCCTCCAGAAAATCGTGTCGGGACTAAAGGGTCCTGCAAAGAAGCTCTTGGGATTGGCGGCAGCCAGGGGTGAGAGTGCAGGGGAGATGATCTCCTCTTCCTCAGTGCCGAGATCCCCCTGTTCTCCGGCATGGGGATTAAGCCCTGCTACGGCGATCCTTGGAGCAGTGATACCGCGCCTGAGGAGATGATCCGAGAGCAGTCCACCCACCCTCACGATCTCTTCAGTCGAGAGTGATCCGGCAACCTCCTTCAGCGGCACATGGGCGGTGACGAGCGCAACCGTCAGGGGGCCTCCCGTGAGGAGCATTGCGAAATTATGGACTTGGGCTCTGGCAGCAAAGAACTCGGTCTGTCCGGGAAAGGCAAAGCCGGCCTCATGGAGCCCCTTCTTGCTGACAGGCCCCGTAACGATAGCATCAATCGCCCCCGAGAGGGCAAGCGAGGCGGCCTCCTCTAGCGCCGCAATTGCCATTTCGGATCCTCTCCTGTCGGGGCGCCCGGGATGACGGGGTGCAGGATCGCCGATCACCCTGAAATCGATTTTCCCGGGGGGGTGAGCCAGCGCATGGGCAAGCAACTCGGGACCGACTCCGGCGGGATCCCCGGCAACGAGACCGATGACTCTCCTGCGGGCTGTGGTCGGGGAGGTCATCAGGGACTGACCCGTCAGAGGATCTTGATATACGCCTTCTCCCTCAGCGTTTTCAGCCACCGTTCCTGAGTTTGAATTTTCTCCTTCTGGATCAGGTTCTGAACGATTTCATCCTGAACCTGCGAGAGGGGTTTGGTGACCGAGGGCTTCGTCGATTCGACCATCAGGATGTAGTAGGCGTTGGCCTGCGTGATCACGGGACTGATCTGGCCCGACTTGAGGGAGAAGGCGACCTTGGCAAGGTCTTCATTGAGGGTCTTGCGTTCAATCCAACCCCAGTCGCCTCCGGCATCCTTGGTGGAGTCGTCGGAATACATCTGGGCAAGGCGGTCGAACTCGGCTCCACCAGCCAACTTGTCATGAATTTCCTGAGCCATCTCTTTTTTGCTCAGCGAGGCATCCGTGGGGGTATCCCCCGCAGCACTCCCCTCATGGAGCACGATCATCCTGAGTTTCACTTGGGCCGGAGTGGTGTAGCCGGCAGCGTTCTTATTGTAATACTCACGGATCTTCACCGGGGAGACGATGACGTTGTCTCTTGCCTTGGATTGGCGCATCGCTTGGACGATCATCTTCTCCTTCTGGACATCACGGAATCGGGCCATCGTGTATCCCTGCGACTGAAGCGTGCGGACAAAGGCTGTCCGATCCCCTCCGAACTCCATGCGGATGATCCTCTGCACGGTGTCGTCCACCATGTAATCGGGAATTGTGAATTCCTTTTTCTTAAATTCGCCAAGGATCAGGGAACGATCGATGAGATCCTGAATCGCCTGTTGGCGCATCCCCTTGACTTTGCTCTCCAACTCGGCGCCATGGTAGATTTCTGAGGCTGATTTCTCCTGGGCCGCGACCAATTCCCTCACCTGCGAAAAGGTGACGACATCATTATTCACAATGGCCGCAATGCCATTGATAACTTCCTCGGCGGCATTCAGGGAAACCGAAACGGCGAGAAAAAAGAGGAGAATGGTGAAAATTCGGAAATGGATCATGGTGGTGGGAAGTGCTGAAGCAGGAGTTCCGAGGAGATCCTACAGTTTCAACGCCTCCAGAAAGCGCAAAATCTCCGAAAGCTTGGAAGCGGGCTTGGAGGCCGTCAAGCGTGGAAACCGGTGACCGATCAGGAGGAAGTCACCCCGACGGGTCAGCATCAGTTTTTCGCCACGGGTCTCGACCTTCGTAATCCCCCGACTTGAGGCGGAACGACGAATCTGTTCCATCACCACGAGATTCCTCACTTCGGGTGGGGGGGGGCCAAAACGGTCCCTCCAGGAGGCGGCAAGCATCTCGATCTGCTGATGGTCTTCTGCCGCGGCCAGCGAACGGTGCGCATCGATCCTGAGCTTCGCTTCCGGCAGGTAGTCCGGGGGAATGAAGGCCCCGCAGTGAAAGACTCTGGGGGATTTTCCCTCAACAACAACCGGGGAGGCGAGCAACTCCTCTCTCGAGGAGGCGACGAAATCGAGTCTCAAAAGGCACTGTTGGAGATCAAGACTCTCATTCGGGAGACCATTCCCCCGCTCACCTTTCATCCGTTCAACAGCCTGTTTCAACATCCTGCAATAGAGGTCGAACCCGACGGCAGCAATATGCCCGCTCTGAGCGGTTCCCAAAAGGTTGCCGGCCCCCCTGATTTCGAGATCACGCATAGCGATCCTAAAACCGGACCCGAGTTGGGAATATTGCCGGATGGCCTGCACGCGGCGACGGGCTTCCCCAACCATCATCATGTCCCGTGGCAACATCAGATAGGCGTATGCTTTCAGGGCACCCCGACCGACCCGCCCCCGAAGTTGGTAGAGATCGGCTAGGCCGAAGCGGTCCGCCCTGTCGATGATGATGGTGTTGGCGTTGGGGATATCCAGACCGCTCTCGATGATGGTCGTGGAGACCAGAACATCGGCTTCCCCCTCCACAAAGCTCTTCATCACACCCTCGAGCGCCCCCTCCTCCATCTGGCCATGCCCGATGATGACCCTTGCTCCGGGACACAGTTCGGTGATCCGGTTGGCAACCTTCCCGATGGTGCCGATCCGGTTGTGGAGCATATAGACCTGTCCGCCACGCGCCATCTCTCGATTGATGGCATCACGGATAATCCTCTCGTCGTAGGCGCAGATAACCGTCTCCACCGGTTGACGATCGGGCGGCGGAGTCTCGATTACGGACATGTCGCGCGCCCCCATCAACGAGAGGTAGAGGGTGCGAGGAATGGGGGTGGCGGAAAGGGTCAGGACATCGACCAGGCGGAAGCGGTCCTTGAGCGACTCCTTGTGCTTGACCCCAAAGCGCTGTTCCTCGTCCACGATGAACATTCCGAGATTCTTGAAAATGACATCAGGGGAGAGGAGTCGGTGTGTTCCGACGACCAGATCGACCGAACCTTCGGCGAGTCCCTTCACAACGTTCCTTTGCTCGGCGGTGGTCCTGTAACGGCTCAAGAGTTCGATCTTCACGGGATACTCGCTCATCCGCTCACGAAGTGTCCGGGCGTGCTGCTGTGCGAGCACCGTCGTCGGGGCAAGAAAAACAACCTGTTTTCCGCCCATCAGGCATTTGAAGGCGGCCCTCAAGGCGACTTCCGTCTTTCCGAAACCAACGTCCCCGCACAGCAGGCGATCCATCGGAAGATGCGACTCCATGTCACGCTTGATCTCGGCGATGGCGCGGAGTTGATCAGGCGTTTCCCGGTAGGGGAAACTCTGCTCCAATTCACGCTGCCAGGGGGTATCGGGACCGAAGGCATGGCCCTGCCCCGTCTCGCGTTCGGCCTGGAGTTTTAGCAACCGACCGGCATAGAGAAAAACGGATTTCTCGGCGGCTTTTCGCGTCTTGTTCCATTTTTCGTCGCCGAGTGTGGAAAGATCCGGGGATAATTTTCCGACGCCGACATATCGCGAAACCTGCCAGGCTTGGTCAATGGGAACGAAGAGCCTGGATTCCGAAGCAAACTCAAGGGCAAGCACCTCACCCTCGCCGCCGTCGGCATTAGGAAGGGACTGAAGACCCAAAAATCGACCAATACCATGCTCGGTGTGGACAATGAGATCCCCCTCGACAAACTCCGTGAAATCGATTGCCGAGCGTGAGGCTTTCTGACGTTCTCGACGGAGGTGAAGCCTCCTGAGGCGTTGGCTTGCGGATCGGCCAAACAACTCCGCGTCGGAGAGGATGGCAAGTTTTCCGCGTGGAAAACAGAAGCCCCGTGAAATGGTGCCCAACCTTGTCTCAGTCCCCGTGGAGTCATCAGGTTGCCTTGTGGAGGCCAGCGCCAGTTCCCGGAAGCGTTCCCCCTCACCCTCGGTGGAACTGAAAAGAACGGTGCGCCATCCCTCCGATTTCCACACCTCCAACTGCCTGAAAAACTCCCCGCGGCGTGCCTCGTCCACAATGAAATCACCCGCACCAAAGGCTGAAAACGGTATCGGATCAAAGGTCAAGGTGCTTCCCGAGGTGTCTGCAGGAAGATTCAAATTCCTATCCAGAACCGGAGCTGACGAGATGCTGACCCTCCGGTTATTCACCGGAAGAGAGCCCTCACCGGCTTCCTGCGCGTTGCCTGAGCTCTCCATGCCGACCATCACCAGCAAATCCCCCTCCTGCACATAATCCGAGAGCATGACACTCGGTTTTTCGGTATCACCCGTCTGGATCTCGCAGGATTCGGTTTCACCGACCGAGGTCTGCGTATCGATGTCAAACTCCCTGATCGAGAAGACTCCCTCTTCGTCAAACTCAAGACGGCAAGGCATCGCCTGCTGCCAGGAGAAGAGATCAAGGATGCCGCCACGAAGGGAAAACTCACCTCTTCGGGTCACCTGCGAGGAGCGCTCATAGCCGGCATCCGTCAAACGCATCACCAGGGTTCCCGGAGATCCCTTCCATCTCTTGGAAATGGTCAGCGTATTTCCGGTGAGATCTTCACGGGAGGGAACCTTCTCCTCCCACTGCGATGCCGTGATGACCGGGGCCATGGGCTCTCCCCGGGAGAGGCTTCCCAGAACGGACAAACGCTCCGAAGCCGTCTCGGGGTCCGGCAGACCGAGCCCGGCCGCCGGAAGTTCCAGATCAGGAAAAAGGATGGCCTGATGGATCCAGGATCCCAACTCCGAGGCAAACCCCTCCTGGGTTCTCACGTCCGGACAAACAAACCAGACCCGATGATTTCCACCCAGACTCCGAGCCACGACGGCTCCCAGGAATGGCCAGGCCTGCTCGGACACGTCACCCAGAAATAACGGCTCCGTGGGCGTTTTTGTTTTCGCTACGGAAAGGAGCTTGCGAAGAACGGGTTCCTTCGCAGCAGAATCCAGCAGGTCATCATGCTCACCCGTATACCTCATACACTGCTTACCGTTCCCCCGGGGTGGTCGATGCATACCGTAGATACTCCCGGGCCAGATTGATGGATAGGGAAAAATTGGGCGGCTCTTTTCCATCACATTGAGCCACGGGCATCACTCCCAATCTGGAGTTGGTGACCGCAAGGGCAAGGGCACACCCTAAATCTTTCTTCCTAAATTCACGCTCCTCCACGCGGGTATGGCGGGTGACCCATGAGAGCAAAGCTCCACGGCGCGCCCCAATGCTGGCTGGTGGAGTGCAGAGAACCGGGCTTCCGGAGGGATGGGGGGATTTCATCCAAATCAGCAGATTTCCCATGGAACAGGATAGAATCCTCCCCTGGGTGTCAAAGACCACCGCCTCGTCGGCACCGAGGCCCCTGGCCTCCCGAAGGGCGTGGAGATGCGCCGCATAATTGCCGCTCTTCTCCCCCCAGGTTGCTCCCTCTGCGGGTTTTTTTAGGGAACGCAGGGAAAAACCCTTGATGAGTTCCACCTGTGTCGGGAAACGCACCGCTTCCCAAGTCAGGTAGCAGGGTGATTTTTTGACAGGTTCTCCGGGGGCTCCGGGCCCGGCAGTGAGGTAGATCCGGAGCATCCCGTCTTCCAGTTTCATTTTGGAAAAAAACCGGCGAAGACCGGCGGCTAGCCCCCTTGAAAATTTCAACTCCTGCCTCCTTGCAGCCTCCCCGAGAAGAGCCAGATGCTCGTCAGCAAGGAGGAACTTCCCCTCACGGGTGGCGATACTTTCAAAAACATGCTCTCCATAACGGAACCCCCGGTCGGCCAAAGGTATGTTCCCGGAACAAGGAAGAATCTTTTCGCCCTTCCAATGCCACGCCCTGAACTCACCCCGACTCATGGCCGGCAGCTCATTCCACGGAGGAGACGCTTGAGATTCTCTCAAGTCGCTTGCGCAGGGTGGCGCGTGTGATGCCAAGCATTTTGGAGGCCTTCACCTGATTTCGACTGGTCAACTCCATGGCTCTTCTCGTGAAGTCCTCCTCCACCCAGGGAAGAAGCTCCCGATCATCCCCCTCGCGGACAAGAGCCTTAAAAAGGGCGGAAGCCGCCTCCTCGACGGTCAGGTCGGTGTAGGGGATGGTCATGTCACCCGAGTTCTCCTGCATATTGCTCAATTGACCGATGGGCAGATCCTTGGGCAGCAGGACATCACTCGTGGCCAGGACACAGGCGCGTTGGAGTGTGTTCTGAAGCTCGCGGACATTTCCGGGCCAAGGATAGGCCTCCATGATCTTGATGGTTTCCGCGGAAAGTTGCAGGAGAGGACGGTGCTGGGTATTGGCGATACGCGTGAGAAAATACTCGGCAAGCAGGTGGATATCCTCGACCCGGGCACGGAGCGGAGGGAGATGGATCCCCACGACGTTAAGGCGGTAGTAAAGATCCTCGCGGAACTCCTTGGCGACGATCGCCTGCTCGAGATTGCGGTTGGTGGCGGCGACGATCCTCACGTTCGACTTGATGGTAGCATTCCCGCCCACACGGGAAAACTCCCCCTCCTGCAGGACACGTAGGAGCTTGCTCTGAACGGCCAGCGGCATCTCTCCGATTTCATCTAGGAAAAGGGTCCCCCCGTTGCATTGCTCGAACCTTCCGATGCGCTGGGTTGCCGCCCCAGTGAAGGATCCTTTCTCATGCCCGAAAAGCTCACTCTCCAAAAGGTTCTCAGGTATTGCCGCACAGTTAATTGCCAGAAGACTCTTCTTGCTCCTCTCGCTGTAGTTGTGGATGGCGCGGGCGACGAGTTCCTTGCCGGAACCGCTCTCTCCCGTCACGAGAACCGGCGCGTCGCTCATGGCGACACGCCCCACCATCTTGAAGACGGATTGCATGGCCTCGGACTGTCCGACGATGTCGTCGCGGTATTGCTCGACCGTCAGGGAGGGCTTGGAGGGAGATGCGGAGCGAAGTTCCGCAGCGGCCTTGAGCGCTGTATCGACGACCACCTTCATCGTGAACGGCAGGGACTCCTTGCGCAGGAAGTCAAAAGCCCCGAGCTTCATCGATTCGATGACGGCCTGGGTGGTGCCGTAGGCGCTCATGATGATGACCATGGCATTGGAGGACTCGGCCCGGATCCGGGCCAGGAGATCAAGTCCTCCGGCCGGCCGGAGATGCATCTCGGTGATGACGAGATCCGGTTTCTCAAGACAGAAAATCTTGAAGGCGTTGGTGGAGTTGGTCTCCGTGATAACCCTCACTCCCGAGGCCTTGAGTTGAAGTCGGGCCCAGTCAAGAAAATCGGTCTCGCTATCAACAATAAGGACGGTCTGGTTGACGACTGAAGGAGTACTCATGAGTTGGAAGATGCTGTGATAGGATTCTCGTGGGCTTCGCCGAACCGGCGCTCTCTGGAAGAATAATCAGCGATGGCGGCGTGCAGATCCGCCGGTCCGAAATCCGGCCAGAGCTTGCGGGTGACATGGATCTCGGTGTAGCTGAGCTGCCAGAGCAGGAAATTCGAAATCCTCATCTCTCCCGATGTCCTGATCAGGAGGTCTGGATCGGGCATCCCTCTTGTGTAGAGATGATCGGAAAGCGTTTCCGACGAGATCTTGACCGGATCGAGCGTGCCGGCACGCACCTCCCCGGCAATCGCCCTTACGGCATCCACGATCTCTTCGCGTCCTCCGTAGTTGAGCGCCAGCGTGAGATTCAGTCGGTTATTGTGAGACGTCTCGGAAATGGCCCTTTCAAGGCGTTTACGGGCAGCATCGGGAAGTTCGTGCATGCGGCCGATTGTGGAGAGTCGGACGCCTTTCTCATTCATCATGGCGACTTTCTCGGAGAGAAAGCGTTCCAGAAGAAACATGAGTCCGGCAACCTCGTGGGCGGGACGCTTCCAGTTTTCGGTGGAGAAGGCATACAGGGTCAGGTATTCGACGCCTGCATCCATGCAGGCATTGGCCACTTTCTCGACGGACTGCGATCCCTGCTCATGCCCCTTGAGCCGGGGCCACCCCCTCTCACGAGCCCATCTCCCGTTGCCATCCATGATGATGGCGATGTGTTTGGGAATGTTCTGTGTCACTTGGTGATTGGTTGCCGATCTTACGGACGATCTGCGAAAAACGGCTTATCCCGGTTCCCCCCCACCCCTTAAAGATGGATGGTCTGCTCGCGCCCGGGACCGACACTGACGATCGAGAGTTTGGCACCGCTGAGTTTGGCAAGAGTCTCGGCATAACGACGGGCCTTCGCGGGAAGATCCTTATACTTGCGGATCGTTTCGGTGGGAGTCATCCAACCCGGCATGGTGGTGTAGACGGGACGGCAAAGGGCCAACTCGCCGGCATCGGACGGGGGAGTATCCAGCACGGGGCCCTTCCCGTTGATCCGGTAACCGGTGCAGATCAGGATCTCCTCGACTCCGTCGAGTCCGTCAAGGTTTGTTATGGCGAGTTTGTCCACACCGTTGACAAGGGTGGCATAGCGTGAAGCAACGGCATCAAACCAACCGCACCGGCGCGCGCGTCCCGTGGTGGCGCCGAATTCACGTCCCATTCCGTGGAGCATATCGCCGAGAATATCCTCCTCGGTCGGAAGGGGCCCCTCGCCGACACGCGTGGTGTAGGCCTTCACGACACCAATGACCGTGTCGATACGGTTGGGAGCGATACCCGATCCGGTGCAAGCTCCTCCGGAAGTGGTGTTGGAACTGGTCACAAAGGGATAAGTCCCGTGGTCGATATCGAGGAAGGTGCCCTGGGCGCCCTCGAAGAGGATCTCTTTTTTAGCCTCCATCGCCCTGTGAAGATAGCTCACGGTATTGACGACAAATGGCTTCAGGACCTTGGCTGCGGCCATGTAATCGGAAAGCACTTTGGCACCCTGCACGGGCTTCCCGCCAAGTCCCTTGAGCACAGCGTTGTTTTCCTTGATCCGGAGCGCCAGCTTCTCCCGGAACACATCGGGACGGATCAGATCGGCCATGCGCAGCCCTGTCCGGGCCACCTTGTCCCCATAGGCTGGACCGATCCCGCGCTTGGTCGTTCCAATTTTGTTTTTTCCTTTGAGGGTCTCGCGAAGCTCGTCGATCGACCTATGATAAGGCATCACCAGATGAGCGCTATCACTGATGAGGAGATTTTTATCGACTTTGATGCCTCGCTTTTTCAGACCTTGGATCTCCACAACAAGGGCCACCGGGTCAATGACGACCCCGTTTCCTATGACGCAGACCTTCCCCTTCCGGAGAATTCCCGAGGGTATCAGATGGAGGACATATTTTTTGTCACCATCGACGATGGTGTGACCCGCATTGTTTCCACCCTGGCTTCGAACGACAATATCGACGTCTCCCGTCAGCACATCGATGATTTTGCCTTTGCCTTCGTCACCCCATTGGGAACCTACAAGAATAGTGTTGGACATGTTTTTTACGCAAAAAAAGGCCGGACTCAGTCCAGCCGAGTGGATAAAAATCGCCAGTTAAGAAAAAAAGGGCAAGAAAATAACGGCCCGGCGAGTAACAGAGTAAAACTAGGGAAGAGCAAGGGACTGCGTTTTCTGAAGCCTGAAATGACGCCCCATCCAAGCAATCAGCCAAAAAGCGGGAGTTCGGATGTGGGATCCGGAGCTCCGGGCATTTTGCGTCGTGTTCCAGCAAGTTTTGGCCGGCCCTCGGCATTGAGTTCGGCTTTTTCCAGATTGGTCAGGATTTCACGGGCCCGATCAACAACCACATCGGGGAGCCCTGCCAAGCGCGCCACCTGGATGCCATAGCTCCTGTCGGCGGCACCCTCGACGATCTTGCGGAGAAAGACGATCCGGTCATTCTGCTCGCGGACGGCCACATTCAGGTTTCTCACGCCGGCCCGTGTGCGCGAAAGGTCGGGCAGTTCATGATAATGGGTTGCAAAGAACGTTCTGGAGCCGGTGATGTCATGCAGATACTCGGCGACGCTCCAGGCGATGGAGAGTCCGTCAAAGGTGGCCGTTCCACGTCCGATCTCGTCCAGAAGAACCAGACTGCGGGAACTGGCATTATGAAGGATATTCGCCGTCTCGTTCATCTCGACCATGAAGGTCGAGTGCCCCTTGGAGAGATCGTCACTGGCTCCTACCCTCGTGAAGATCCGATCGGTCACTCCGACATGGGCGGACTCGGCGGGAATCCAGCTTCCCATCTGGGCCATCACGGTGAGCAAGCCGACCTGACGCAGGTAGGTCGATTTTCCGGCCATGTTCGGCCCTGTGATAATCCCCATCCGGTGAGCGGAGGCATCCAGATCGGTATCGTTGGGAACGAAGGCTTCGCCGCCCGGACGTTGATCAAGGACCGGGTGACGACCGGTCCGGATATGAAGGAGGGGGGAGTCATCGACCAAAGGCTTGGAATATCCGTAGAGCCTTGCCGTCTCGGCAAGGGAGGCAAGCGCGTCCAGTGCCCCCGCCGCGGTGGCCGTTTCCTGAATAGGGCTTACCTGTTCGAGGACGGATAGCCGAAGCCGTTGGAAAATCTCTATCTCAAGGGCTTTGGCCCTCTCCTCAGCTCCGAGGATCTTCCCCTCCATCTCCTTGAGTTCCGGAGTGATGAAGCGCTCGCCTCCGGCGGTCGTCTGCTTGCGCGTGTAGTCGCTGGGAACGCTGCCCAGATTGGCCGTCGTGATCTCAATGAAGTAGCCGAATACTGCGTTGAAACGAACCTTCAGCGACTTGATCCCGGTGCGTCGGATCTCCTGTTCCTGGAGTGCGGCGATCCACTCCTTACCCTCGGAGGAGGCTCTCCTGAGTTCATCCAGAGCCTCGTCGAAACCAGGACGGATCATTCCCCCCTCCCGGATCGTTGGAGGGGGTTCCTCAACAAGGGCCGACTCAAGAAGCCGAGTCAGTTCGTGAAGGGGATGAAGGGTTGAGGCGATCCCGGGAAGAAGCCCGTGATCGCTGAACGAGAGCCTTTCGCGGATGGGAGGCACCGCTTTGAGCGAAGCGGCCAGCACCGAAAGATCCCTCGCCGTTCCAGAGCTCTGACTGAGCCGGGAGACGGCCCGTTCGATATCCCTGATCCCTCGGAGAAGCTCCCGCACATCACCGAGTTTCAGTGGGGAGGCCACATAAAGTCCGATGGCATCCTGGCGCAAGGAAATGACGTTCGGATCGATGAGAGGTCTGAGGATCCAGTCCCGGAGTGTCCGGGCTCCCATCGGGGTCACTGTGCGGTCGAGCGCACCAAGCAGGGTCATGCCTCGTCCTGCACGGGACTGAACAAGTTCCAGATGCCCCTGCGTCGGTGCATCCAGAAGAAGGTGGTCTGCCTGACGGTAAGCACGGAGGGAGCGAAGGTGCCTGGCATCCCTCCGGAGGATGCGTGTCAGGTAGTGGAGCAGGGCTCCCGCCGCAACCACTCCGCTCGGGAGATCCGATACCCCGAACCCATCAAGCGAGTGAACCTTGAAGTGCGACGTGAGCAGTTCCGTGGAAGCCATCGTATCAAAGAGGTATCTCTCGACCTCCTCGATTTTGGGAAAACCATAGGGAAGACGCTCGGGCAGATCGTGAAGCGCGGATTTCCCGCATTCCGGAATCAGGATCTCGGCGGGAGCGACGCGGACCAGTTCATCAAGCAGGGCATCGAGGCCGGACAATTCCGTGATCCTGAATTCTCCCGTGCTCAGGTCGGCGCAGGCAAATCCGAAGACTCCGCCCTCTTTGTCGGGAGGGAGCACCGCCACGGTGAAATTGTGGCTTGTATCCTCAAGACCTGCATCCTCAAGGGTTCCCGGGCTCAGGATCCGCGAGATCTCGCGGCGGACGAGTTTTCCGGCCTGGACCTCCCCTACCTGTTCGCAGAGGGCCACACGCCGGCCCACAGCCAGCAATTTCTCCATATACCCCCGCGCGGCATGGTAGGGGACGCCGCACATCGGTATGTCACCCCTCTTGGTAAGGGCCACATTGAGGATCGCCGAGGCCTCCCGGGCATCCTCGAAAAACATCTCGTAGAAATCCCCTAGCCGGAAAAGCAGGAATGTGCCGGGAGGAAGTTCACGCCTCATGGCGTGATACTGCTTCATCATCGGTGTCGCCTCGGTTGCCATAAATCAGGGATGTCGTCGAAGATCCGTGAGTTTGGAGGTCGTGAACCCGGGGAGCATCCCAACCTGTCGTTAGCTCTTCAGAAAAGCGGTCAGCGGACTTGTCGGGAGGGCATGATCCGCCCTCATGGGGAGTCCTGCGGCATAAGCCTCCGAGGCTCCCTCAACGGCAAGGCGGAACGCCCGCGCCATACGCACGGGATCAGCTGCCACGGCAATCGCAGTGTTCACCAGGACGGCATCTGCCCCGAGTTCCAAGGCCTCTGCGGCATGACTCGGCGCACCGATCCCGGCATCCACCACGACCGGCACGGTGGCCTGCTCGATGATGATCGAGATCTGGTGACGTGTTTCAAGTCCCCGGTTGCTACCGATCGGCGACCCAAGCGGCATAACGGTTGCGGCCCCCGCCTCCTGAAGGCGCTTGGCAAGAACGGGATCTGCATTGATGTAGGGCAGCACGGTGAATCCATCCGCCGCAAGGATTTCGGTCGCCTTCAGCGTCTCGATTGGATCGGGAAGGAGATACCGGGGATCCGGATGGATCTCCAGCTTGACCCATTTCGGAAGACCTGCCGCAACGGCAAGTCTTGCCAACCGGACAGCCTCCCCGGCCGTGTTTGCCCCGCTGGTGTTGGGAAGCAGGAGGTAGCGCTCAGCATCAATGAACTCCAGGATGTTGGCGAAAGGGTCCGACGCACCCCCCTTGCGTTCCAGATCGGCCCTCCGCAGGGCCACCGTCACGATCTGCGTGCCGCTCGCCTCCAGGGCTTGGGCCATCGAGGGGCCTGAAGAGAACTTTCCGGTTCCAAGAAAGAGCCTCGAAGAGAACTCTCTACCGGCGATGATCAAGGGCGATGCTGCTGACATGGCAGGAGGTTAATGGTCAGGGTCAATCCCTGCAAGACACGCCGTGCCGGAAGTTTTTATTCAGGAAATCGAGGAACCCAATGCCACGAGGGCCTCGTCCCGATTGTGGCAAACCGGATAGGCTGTCTGAAATTGGGCAATGTCAAAGATCCGCTGGACGGCCGGTTGTAGGGAACAGACCGCCAATCCACCCCCCAAGCGCTGAAGCTGACGACCCAACAGGAAAAACTCTCGGAAACCCGCACTGCTCACGTATTCCAGTGAGGCCAGATCGAAAACAACGCCCTTGCATCCACTCGATTCGATCTCGTTGCCCACGGATTCGCGGATCATATTGTGCTCGGCCGCATCAAGCCTTCCCTGAAGGGTCACCACAAGAACCGGGCCTGATTTTTCAAATTGAATCTTCATGGAGTCTCACTAATGAAGATGCTTGGCGTCGGAGAGTCAACAATCGTCGTTTTTTTCGGCTTTTCAATCATAAGAGCCCGATCACAACACTTGGCATCGTCCCCGGCTTCCCTTATCGCTGAGAGGCTCCCATGGCTTTCTTTCCCCCCTTCAGAACGTTTCTGATGCCCCGCTCCATCGGCCAGAGGTTTGCCTTGGCCATTGGGTCGGGAGCGGGAGCGATCCTGATCGTCCTCGCCATGGCGAACTACATCAGCGGCAGGGAACTTCTGCTCGAGCAGACATCGAGCGAGGCTCTCAAGGAGGTCCATGATGAAATGGCGAACTGGGATGACCTTGTGGACCGGATCGCCATGTTTCCGGTCGTGATCGGGGCCACGGAGATCGCTTCACAAGGGGCCCCGAAAAACTCCGGCGTGACCACCCCTTGGTTGGCATCGCTTCTGGAGCATTCCCCGATCGAGTCGGTCTACGGACTTTATATGGCCCGTGAGGCCTTTGATTGGAGAGAGTCTGAGTCCGACATCTGGGTCGACCGCAAAAGTTGGCCGCATGCGGCGCACCTCAATTATGATTTCCACGATCCCGCACAGGACTGGTATCGAGGGGCGCGTGAGACGAAGGGAACTCATGTGACACTCCCCTACTATGACGAGGGGGGATCGGACATCGAGATGATCAGCATCACGAGGGCGGTCTACGACAGTCAGGGCGGTTTGCTCGGAGTTGCCGGTGCCGATGTCGCCCTGACGGAGATGAGAAAGATCGTGCGAAAAATGCATGTCCGGAACTTTTTAAAGAACAGCACGGGAGAAAAAGGGAATGCTCCCCAATCCCACGCTCCATCCCAAGCCGAACAACCCCCGGAGATCATGAGGGAGTCCTCCTACATGATCTCAAAGACAGGAGTCGTCATCATCGGTCCCGCCGCAACGGCGGTCAAAAGGGTGCCGTGTCTCGGTGAGAAAGATTTCAACAAGCTTCTCGGCGACTTACCCAGCCATGGCCTTGCCATCCGAAAAACTGATCTGGAGACGCTCCTCGCCCGTGATAGCGGATGGCTTCGGCTGGATGGAAACCGGGACGTTTTCATCTACTGGTCGACCAGCCGGGTCACCGGATGGAAGCTCATCCTGGAGGTCCCCTATCGGTTGATCATCTCGCCGGCCCACGTGCTTGCGGAGCAGTCGGCCATCATCGGACTCGGAGGGCTTGTCCTCCTGTTGGGAGTGGTCTTCGTGGTGGCGCGCAGAGTCTCCGAGCCGATCAAGACACTGGAAACCGTAGCCTCGGACCTGGCACGCGGATCCCTCGGGAAAGGGGGTGATGTGCTCCAGAAGATTGCTCGCCGTCAGGACGAATTGGGGCGCTTTGCCGGGAGCTTCTCCGCCATGGCAAAGGAGATCCTTCTCAGGGAAAAACGCCTCTCTGAGTGGAACGCCAACCTTGAAAAAACCATCGAGGACCGCACCCACGACCTCGCGGCGGCCATGGACAAGGTGGAAAAAACCAACCGAGACATGAGGGCGGAGATCGCTGAGGCGGCCGCCTACTCGAGAGCCGTTCTCCCGGCGAAAATGAACGGTTCCGTGGAGACCGATTGGGTCTTCGAGACCTCCTCCCAGTTGGGGGGGGATTCCTTCGGCTATCACTGGATCGATAAGAACAACCTGGCCCTCTATCTCCTGGACGTCTGCGGCCACGGTGTCGGAGCCGCATTGCTCTCGGTGAGCGTCGTCAACATGCTCCGCACGACCTCGCTGCCCGGCACTGATTTTCATGACCCCTCCGCCGTGCTCACCCAACTGAACACCTCCTTCCCAATGGAGAACCACAATGACATGTATTTTACGGCATGGTATGGGGTCTATTCAACTTCCACGCGCCAGCTGAGATATGCCTGCGGAGGCCACCCTCCAGCCGTGCTGATCGCAAGCGATGGGGCCATCTCCCTCCTCGCCGCACGTGGGCCGGTCCTGGGGGCGTTCCCCAACGGCGTCTTTGAGACCGTGACCGCATCCATTCCCCTGGCCACTTCCGACTCTCCATCCAAGCTCTATCTCTTCAGTGACGGAGCCTATGAGATCGATCGCCCCGGCCGGGACATGATGAGCTATGAGGAGTTTGTGAAGATTCTCTCCAAATCCCGGGGGGATGAGAATGTCTCCTCAATCCTGGGGAGACTTCGCGAGGAGAACGGCGGCGATCTCTTTGCGGATGATCTCTCTCTGGTTGAATTCCGTTTTTGCGGCCCAAAAGCCGGCGACCATCCTGACTTGGTCTCTCCCGTTCAAAAATCCCAACTCTCCCGAACTCACTCCCTCACGATCGACAACGCCCTGCCCGAACTGCAGCGCCTCCTTCGCTTCACCCGTGAAGTCGCCTCTCTCGAAGGGATCCTCGGGGCGGACCTCATGGATCTCGATGTCATCCTCGAGGAAGTTGTTACCAATATCCTCAAATATGGCGGACTCAAACCGGATGCCGAGGCCTGCACTGTCGAACTGACCCGTGAGAAAAATCTTCTGAAGATAAGGATCTCTGATCAAGGGACTCCCTTTGACCCTCTTCTAATGCCTGAGATCGACACCAATCTGGGCATTGAGGATCGTCCCATCGGGGGACTGGGTATCCATTTCGTTAAAAACCTTACCGAATCCCAGCACCATGAGTATCACGAGGGCAGAAATGTGCTCACACTCACCAAGAAACTCACCCAACCGATTGACTTCGAAGTGTAGAGGAATCTGCTCTTACACGGAGGAGCGAGATCAATGGGATGGTTAGAGAGGGACTGTTATCTTGCGTCAAAGTCCCAGCAGAGGTTTTAGCCACGGCAGCCTTCGGCGGGGCACATAAAGCACAAGAGGTCAAAAGGCGGAGGTCAGGGGCCGCGTTGTGACAGATTGATGATTGTTTATTCCTGAGGTTTTCAGAGGTCTGCAATCAGCAATTAACAACCAGAGGGCAGAGGTTATTGTGGCATCAGGAATCTGATCTCAAAGGGAGGAACGAGATTAAGGGGATGGGGGTGGAAATGTTATTCCCCGTTCGTGCTTTTTGTGAATTTCGTGGTGCTACCCACTTCATAATTGATGTCATTCGCCTCCTAGGGGACGGTATCACCCTTTGGGTCACGCTTCGCGTGATCTACCGCGTCCGATCTCTCGGACTTGGTTCATCCTTTCCGCAACCTCTGACGCCTCTTGCCCCTCTTGTGGCATAATCCTGGCGGTCTCCCCTCCTTACGGTCTCCTTATTCCACCGTAACGCTTTTGGCGAGGTTACGCGGCTTATCCACATCGCACCCCAACTCCACGGCGATGTAATAGGCAAAGATCTGGAGGACGATGGATGCAAGAATCGGAGTCAGGATCTCGGAAGCCTCGGGGATGAGAATGACATCGTCACAAATAAGGGAGAGAGCATTTCCCTTGCCCTCGGTCCCGATGGCAATGACAGGACCTCCACGGGCCTTGACCTCCTCAATATTGCTTAGGTTCTTTGCAAAGACGCCATCATCGGGAGCAATCACAACAGAGGGGGTCTCGGGATTCACCAGGGCGATGACTCCGTGCTTGAGTTCTGCGCTTGGGTATCCCATTGCGGCGATGTAGCTGATCTCCTTGAGCTTGAGCGCTCCCTCGAGAGCGACGGGATAGTTGTACTGCCTTCCCATGAAGAGCATCACCTTGGACTGGGCATATCGGCGGGCGATCGCTGCGATCTCGGATTCGAGCTTGAGAACCCGCTCGATCTTGGCAGGGAGTTCCTCCAGTTCAGAGATGATCCGGCTTCCCGCAGAGCTGGAGAGATTGCGAATGCGTCCGAGAAGTAGGGCGATCAACGTGAGAACCGTGACCTGCGAGGTGAAGGACTTGGTCGCCGCCACACCGATCTCAGGTCCGGCATGCATGTAGACCCCACCGTCGCTCTCCCGTGCAATGGTGCTGGCGACGTTGTTACAGATGCCGAGGGTGCGATGCCCCTTGCGTTGGCTTTCCCGGAGCGCGGCCAGGGTGTCCGCGGTCTCCCCGCTCTGGCTGAGGACAAAGACGAGCGTATCCTTGGTCATGGGGAGATTGCGGTAACGGAATTCACTGGCATACTCGCACTCGGTGGGGATCTGGGCTAGCGACTCGATGAGATATTCGCCGACCATGGCGGCATGGAAGGCCGTGCCACACCCGCTCAGGACAATCCTCTCGATGGAGCGGAGGTCGCCGTTGCTCATGTTCAGGCCGCCGAGCTTGGCCGTGGCCTCCTCGTGGGAGAGTCGGCCTCGGAGGGCGTCGGTGACACTCCTCACCTGCTCATGAATCTCCTTGAGCATGTAGTGGGGGTAGGCTCCCTTGTCGACATCCTCATTGGTCATGTCGACAGTGGTGACATTGTATCCGGCGCCGACACCATCAATCGTGGAAAGCGCAAACCCCTCACCCGTGATCGCAGCGATCTCGTAATCATTGAGATACACGACGTCGCGCGTGTGGCCGACGATCGCACTGACGTCGCTTGCAAGAAAATGCTCCCCCTTGCCGATACCCAGCACCAGGGGACTGCCACGGCGGGCTCCGATGATGAGTCCCGGAAGTTCTGCATGGACGACGGCGATGCCGTAGGTCCCCTTGACATATGTCAAGGCCTCGCGCACCGATGAGACCAAGGCCCCCTGGGAACGCTCCGAGGTGCGGTCGAAGGCACGGCCCACGAGTTGGGCAAGCACTTCGGTGTCAGTCTGCGAAACGAAAAGGTGGCCCTCTTCCTCAAGTTGGGCCCTGAGTTCTGAGTAGTTCTCGATGACCCCGTTGTGCACGAGGGCCAACTTCCCCGATCGGTCAAAGTGGGGGTGGGCATTCTCCCGGGTGACTTTCCCATGGGTGGCCCATCGTGTGTGGCTGATTCCGGTGCTCCCGCCGATGGGGTTGGCGGCTATGGAACGGCGCAGGTCATCAATACGGCCGACCTCTTTGCGCACCGAGATCAGGCCCTCTTCGAGGGTTGCCACTCCCGCCGAGTCGTATCCCCGGTATTCGAGGCGCCTCAGTCCCTCCAGAAGGATGGGGACTGCTTCAGCTTTTCCGACGTATCCGATGATTCCGCACATAATGAAAAATGTTTTTTTGGACCCATCCTTTGAAAACGGCAAAGGTTTGGTTGATTTAAGAGACTGACAAACGATCTGACCGACTGCAAGATGCAACCAGCAACCAACCACTCTCCCTATGACCATCAAGCATGTCACCGCCCCCGCTGCACGCACTCTGGCCATCATCATGGGCGGAGGAGCGGGCACCCGTCTTTTTCCACTGACCATGGACCGGGCAAAACCGGCCGTGCCGATCGGGGGAAAATACAGGTTGGTCGACGTCCCGATCAGCAATTGCCTGAACTCGGGCATCAGGGGGATCTATGTGTTGACCCAGTTCAACAGCACTTCCCTTCACCGACACATCAATGCCAGTTACAAGTTCGACGATTTCAGCCCCAGTTTTGTCGAGATTCTGGCTGCACAGCAGACAACGGACGGGGCAACTTGGTATCAGGGAACCGCCGACGCGGTGAGGCAGAATCTCCGCACGTTTCTGGAGAGCCCCTACGACTACTTCATTATTCTTTCCGGTGATCAACTCTACCGGATGGATTACCGTGACATCATCCAGCAACACATCACAAGCGGGGCCCAGTTGACGATCGCCTGCATCCCTGTGAACCGCGAGGCGGCCAAGTCATTCGGCATCATGGATACGGACTCCACCCAACGGATCACCCGCTTCTGCGAGAAGCCTTCCGATCCGGAGACACTCGATTCCCTGAGGATGAAGCCCCAACTTCTCACGGGTCTCTACGGTCAGGAGCAGGAGGATCTCTATTTGGCCTCGATGGGAATCTATGTGTTCAACAGGCAGGTCCTCGCAGACTGTCTCGACAATGATTCACCGGATTTCGGCAAACATATCATTCCATCGATCATCGGAACACGGAACGTGGAGGCCTTTATCTTCCGCGGATACTGGGAGGATATCGGAACAATCCGCTCTTTCTTCGAGGCGAATCTCAATCTCTGCGATCCCAATCCCCAGTATAATTTCTATGCTCCCGGAGCCCCGATTTACACCCAGTCCCGCTTTCTTCCGGCCAGTGTCGTCGAGGACACCATGGTCAGCAGGGCCATGATCTCGGATGGATGCCAGATTCATTGCTCTCGTTTGGAACGGTGCATCCTCGGGATCCGCACGTTCATCAATCAGGGATCCACCCTTCGCAGCACGATCGTCATGGGTGCCGACTATTACGAGAGTGATAAGGGCGGAACTCCGGAGGGCATGGTTCCCATCGGAATCGGCCGAGGATGCCTCATTGAGGATGCCATCATCGACAAGAATGCACGCATCGGGGATGGCGTGGTGATCACTCCTCATGAAAAGGATGCCAATTCTGAGGGGCCGGGTTATTACATCCGCGACGGCATTGTGGTGATTCCGAAAAATGCGGTGATTCCACCCGGGACGAGAATCTAAGAATTCCGATGCCTTAAGACTTAAGAAAGCCAGTTGCAAGACCTCTCGTTCTCTTCATCGTTGGCGTTCGCCTCCCGTCAATTTCCCGACTCCATGTCCAGACTCCTCACGCTAATCCCCATCCTGGGACTTCTTCTGCTCCTGAATGGTTGTCTGTATGATAATCCCCCCTCGGGACCATCAACCAGCATCGATACGTGGCTTGTCGGGCAATGGGAAACACGGGACAGCGCGGGCCATCATTTCAAGACGATCGTCGCTCCGGGCGACTCCGACCATTACCGGGTGACCTTTTTTCACGATGCAAAACTCCCGGAAAACTTTGATGCGTGGATCAGTCGTGTCGACGGATTCTCCATCCTGACCGTCAAGTCCCTGAATGAGGGACCTTCACATGGTAAATTCTCCCTTCTTCACTATGAACTTCTGGCCCCCGGGACCCCCCCCCCTGGCGGTGTCGGACCAACCCGTATCCGCCTGAGCGAACTTCAACTCGACGAGTCGTGCCGCAGTCTCGATTCCTTCCGGTTGAGGGCGGCGATCCGCCGCACCCTCAAGGAGGGGACTCTACTCCCCCCCCACAATGTCGTCTCGGACCTCAAGGAAGAAAAGAGACTGAACGACATCTATGCCGCCGACACAGCCTATGTAACGGCATTCCCCTCATCCGGTAAGCTCAAGACCAAGACAACAACCGACAAGAGCAACCCGGCAGCGGGGGAAAAGATTCCCGGAAGCATCATCTGGATCAAAACTGGGGGAGTCACTATCAAGGGGGAAACTTTCTGATTTTGAACGCGTAACGGATAGGCAGGTGAACATCCTGCCGGATTCGAAACCCGACTTCAAAAACATCAACGTCGTACAATCAAAGCGTCACGATCCAAGCCTCAAAATCTGCAGCATCAAGCCCCAATCTCTCCAACCAATGTCCACAAAACCTGAAACCGACAATCGCATGGAAAAGATCGTCAGCCTCTGTAAGCGTCGTGGCATCATCTTCCAGTCCTCGGAAATCTACGGTGGGATCGGTGGCTTCTGGGACTATGGCCCACTCGGAGCAGAACTGAAACGAAATCTCCGCGATACCTGGTGGCGCGCAATGACCCGCGAACGTGAGGACATTGTCGGACTCGATGCCACGATCATCATGCATCCCGCCGTCTGGAAAGCCAGCGGACATGTCGACACGTTTGCCGACCTCATGCGCGAATGCACGATCACCAACAAACGCGTTCGTGCCGACCATGTGGAAGCGCAGACCGGCTCAATCATCCGATTCACGGGAGCAAGGGCAGTTCTTTCCGAAGGAACTCAAGGATGGCACCTTGACCGCACGCTCACCGTCCTGATGAAGCAGGGGGAGCATATCGAGAGTTTCCGTAAAAGAGTCCGGCAACTCATCGCCCAGAATGCGGGAACATCGGCTGGAAAACCCGAGGAGATTGAGCTCCTCGGAGAGGAGCGGATCGAGGTCGTCGAGAACTCCGTGGATTATCACCCGGAATCCGGAGGCCTGCTCAACGAGGCACGTCCTTTCAACCTGATGCTGAAGACCTACATCGGGCCGACAGCCACTGAAGATGATGTGGCCTACCTGCGTCCGGAAACCGCACAGGCGATTTTTGCCCAGTTCAGGAATGTCTGCGACTCGTCCCGAGTGAAGGTTCCCTTCGGCATCGCCCAAATCGGCAAGGCCTTCCGCAACGAGGTGACCCCGAAGAATTTTACATTCCGTTCCCGTGAGTTCGAGCAGATGGAGCTTGAGTTTTTCATCAAACCCGACGAGGCGGTGAAGTTGATCCATGGCAAGGTGGCCACATGGAGCGATGAGTCCGATCTGAGCGAACCCAAGCCCGACTGGGGTTGGGAGATCTGGCACCGCTACTGGGTCGCCCAACGCACGGGCTACTATGCCTCGATCGGTCTGGGCTCAGAGGTTCTCGATTACTACTGGCAGCCCAGGGAAGACCTGGCCCACTACGCCCGCGCCTGCGTCGACATCCTCTTCAAGTTCCCTTTTGGCACCGATGAGCTGGAGGGAATCGCTGCCCGAGGGGCCTTTGATCTCACCCAGCACCAGAACCATTCCGGCAAGCAAATTGAATACTTCGACGAGGAGCTCAAGGCGGCCTGCGATGCCATGTCTGCGGAGCAGAAAAGCTCTTTTATTGAGGAAACCTTCTCACAGCGCACAAATCCCGAGGCCTCACGGGAGGAAATTATCTCAACCTGTGAGAAACTCTTCAAGGGTCTCTACATTCCCCATGTCATCGAACCCTCCGCGGGGCTTGACCGGCTTGCGCTTGCGATCCTCACCAGCTCGTTCGACGAGGAAGTGGTCACCGATGACAAGGGGAAGAGCGAGACCCGGACGGTCCTGAGATTCCATCCCCGCATCGCCCCGATCAAGGTGGGTGTTTTCCCCCTGCTCAAGAACAAACCGGAACTCGTTGCCAAAGCGAGAGAGGTTGTTGCCATGCTCCGGCCCCACATGAATGTCTTCTACGATGAGACAGGGGCCATCGGAAGACGCTATCGCCGTCAGGACGAAGTGGGTACACCCTTCGGAGTCACGATCGACTTCGAGACACTCGGAGAAGCCTCTCCGGAACTCAAGGATACGGTTACCATCCGCGAACGTGACTCGATGGACCAGAAGCGCATTCCAATTTCAGATCTTCTCTCGTTCCTCCTAAGAAAGGTTCTCTGATCGCCGGAACAAAAATCAGTCTTTTGCTGATCCAAATCCCCGGTCAGTCCGTCACTTTCGATTCGATCTCACCCTTGGCAAGTTGGGTCCGGATTGTTGCTCCGGAAGCAACTTGGGATGCCGAGGTCATGACCCTTCCATCCAGGGTGCGGGTGATACTGAAACCTCGTAAAAGAGTGGCCTCGGGATTCAGCGCAGACAGAGCGGCGGCAACCCGATCCAAGCGCCCCCTCATCGACTCAAAGCGTTGTGTCATGAGAGCGTCGGTCCACTCGGAGAGGGAGCGCATCCTCTGCCTTGCAGAGGCCAGAACAGGACGGGGATGGCTTACCGCAAGTAATGCCTCGTATCTGAAGAGTGCAGATCTTAATCGTTCCAACCTGAGAAGCATTGCTCCCGTAAGATCCTCCTCTTGGCGATCCAATGTCTGTCTCGCCTCGTCGACACGACGCAAGGGTTCCCGAAACAGGGAAGACTCCGCGAGCAGGAGTGTTTTGTCGTTGTAGCGTTCCAGAAGAGCCGTGGCTTCACGTCCGATCCTGCGGACAAGCGAGTTGCACCGCTCCATGACCTCGGATCCCTCCGCCGCTAGCAATTCGGCGGCTGCACTCGGTGTGGGGGCTCGCAGATCGGCCACAAAATCAGCGATTGAAAAATCGATCTCATGTCCCACGGCGCTGACAACAGGGATGGCGGAATCAGCAATCGCCCGTGCCACAACCTCCTCGTTGAACTCCCAAAGATCCTCAAGGCTCCCACCTCCACGGGTCAGAACAATCACGTCGACTCTGCCAATGACTTTCGAACCTTTGGAAAATTCACCGATTGCGGCCGCTATCTCCATGGCGGCTCCCTTGCCCTGAACCCTCACGGGATTGATCACGACACGAAGTCCGGGGTTCCTCCTGTGAAGGACCTGTAAAAAATCGTGGATGGCAGCACCGGTCGGTGAGGTGACGACCCCGATCCGGCGCGGAAATGGCGGCATCTCCCGTTTGCGGGCCTGATCAAAAAGTCCTTCGGCGGCCAGTCGGCGTTTGAGTGCCTCAAAGCGGGCCTGAAGGACTCCCTCTCCCTTGGGACGGACCAGTCGTACCATTAACTGATACTGACCGCGCGGTTGATAGACACCAATCTGTCCAAAGAGGCAGACCTGTTGGCCATCCCTGAGTTCCATGCTGTCGAGTTGGGACAAGGACCGCGCAAAGAGAACGCAGGAGAGTTGGGATCCTTGATCCTTGAGGGTGAAATAACAGTGGCCCGAGGACTGCCTGCGAACGTTCGATAGTTCCCCCTCCACCCAGAGAGGAGCGATCCCACCTTCGAGCAGGTGGGAGATACGCCTGGTCAGTTCGGAGACAGAGAGGATGACCTCCTTCTGGTTTTCATCGGTTTCGACCGGTTCACCCCCCGTCTCCAGGCTCTGGACCACTTGCTCTCCGCTAGGTTCCACCTGGGGAACGGACTTCTTGGCTCTCTTGCTTCCCTTCACACGAGCGAGATTCCTGGGAGTGGAGATTTTTTGCGGCAGGAGCAACGGCATGTCGAACCCAAGCAAGAATTCACCACTTGCTCCATCCCCACGACCTCCACCAGGCATATCAGATGAAGTCATCAGGCAAGCTGCTTGGTGAGCGCGGCAAGCAGAAGCGAAAGGCGCTTAGAAATTTCGAGTTCCTCAAGGAGTTGCTGCCGAACGCTCGAATCTGCCACGAGCGTGGAGGCCACCAGATCCGTGATGGCCCCAATATTCGAGATCTGTCCAAGGTAGGCTTCGAATTGTTCGGGCAGTTCGATTCCCTGCTCCTTGAATCGTGCGCAGAGAGCGTGAAGTCGTGTCACCTGCATCGCGAGAGTTTCGTCCTCCTCCCCAATGGTCTCAAGATGATCGATCCTCGCCATACGGAAGGGTTCCAGTTGTTCCCAACCCGAAAAGCGGACACGACCAACTCCTTGAAGGATGAGGTTGGAAGTTCCGTCGTCGTTGCGAATACAGGCCCTGAGAAGACCGATCCCAGCGATCGGGTGGAGTTCCGATTCCTCCTCGTCACGCGGCATCGCAACGGCAAGGATTCTGTTTGTCCCCAGAGCCTCCTCGAGCATGGAGCGGTATCTTGGTTCAAAAATGAACAACGGCAGCAATGCATTGGGGAACAGGGTTGCACCCGGTAAAACCATCACCGGAACCGTCTTGGGCAAATCCTGAAAATTCTGCCGACTCATTGCTGAAGCGTATCCACTACAATGATGCGCTCAAACCTCAAAAAAGGAGATTTTTCCCACCGGAACTCAATACAGGCATACCGTAGCTACAAAAAAGGGTGCGGATGAATTCATCCGCACCCCTTGTTGAAGTCTGATTGGAATCAGGAAGTCTTTTAGCGCTGGATTCGGGCCGAACCACCCTTTGCTAGCGCCTTGACCTGATCGACAGTAGCCATGGTCGTGTCACCGGGGAAGGTGGTGAGCAGGGCTCCGTGGGCCCAACCGAGGCGGACAGCCTCCTCCGGAGTCTCACCGCTGAGCAGTCCATAAAAGAAGCCTGCTGCATATCCGTCTCCGCCACCGACTCGGTCGATGACGTCAAGTTCCATGGTCGGGGTGGTGAAGGTCTCGCCGTTCACCCAAGCCACCGCGCCCCAGCTGTGACGGTTGGTGGAGTGCACTTCCCGGAGGGTCGTGGCGACGACTTTCACATGCGGGTGCTTCTTGGTGACGTTGCCCATCATGCTGAAGAAGGCGCTCGGATCGAGCTTGTTCTTGGAGTGAACTTCGGGGCCGGGGATCCCGAGCCCCATCTGTAGATCCTCTTCGTTACCAACGAGAACGTCCACATTCTTCACGATCTTGTCGAGGACGGCGACGGCGCGGTCATGGCCACCGACGATGTTCCAGAGCTTCGCGCGGTAGTTGAGGTCAAAGGAGGTGACGGCACCGGCTTCCTTGGCGGCCTGCATGGCCTCGATGATGACCTCTGCGGTTGTCTCGGAGAGAGCCGCGAAGATACCTCCACTATGGAACCAACGGACACCCTGGGAGAAGATCTCCTTCCAGTTGAAATCGCCGGGTTGGAGTTTGGAGGCGGCCTCGTTGCAGCGGTTGTAGAAAACAACCGGTGCGCGAACGCCCTGACCGCGGTCACTGTAAACGGCGGCGATATTCGGCCCGTGCACACCGTCGTGCTTGAAGTTCTTATAGTAAGGCTTCACTCCCATCGCCTTGACACGCTCGGCGACGAGGTCACCGATCGGATAGTCAACCATGGCGCTTGCCATGCCGGTCTTCAGACCGAAGCAATCGGCAAGGTTTGCCGCCACGTTGAACTCACCCCCGCTGACATGGATGTCGCAGTGGGTGGCCTTCCGGAAGGGAATGGTGCCTGGGTCGAGGCGGTGAATGAGTGCGCCAAGGGACAGGAAGTCCAATGCGCCGTCTTTGCGAATATTAAGGCTCATGTGTGGTTGGTGGTTAGGGTGGTAGCTTAAACGTTGTAGGTGCTTGAGGAGATGTTGCCTCCGCGCCCGGTCCAGTTGGTATGGAAGAACTCGCCTCGGGGCTTGTCCACGCGCTCGTAGGTGTGGGCGCCGAAATAATCGCGCTGGGCCTGGAGCAGGTTTGCGGGAAGGACCGCGCTGCGGTATTGATCAAAGAAAGAGAGAGCCGTGCTGAAGGCAGGGACGGGGATGCCCTTCTTGGCGGCTGTTGCGACGATGTTGCGCCAGCCTTTCTGGCTGTTCTTGATCTCCCCGCGGAAGTAATCGTCAAGGAGAAGATTCGCGAGCTTCGGATTCTTGTCGTAGGCCTCCTTGATCTTGCCAAGGAAGCGGGAGCGGATGATGCAGCCTCCGCGCCACATGAGGGCGATGCCCCCGTAGTTAAGATTCCATCCATACTCCTTCGCAGCAGAGCGCATGAGCATGTAGCCTTGCGCGTAGCTGACGATCTTGGAAGCATAGAGAGCGCTCTTGATGTCCTCGATGAACTGCTTCTTTTTGGCGGGATTGGAGGCGATGCTAGAAAGGAAGGGCTTGGGTCCCTTGAGCTTGCGGGCGGCCTTGATGCGCTCGTCCTTGAGGGCGGAGACGCAACGGGAATAAACGGCCTCGGCCATCAGGGTGATGGGGATTCCGAGTTCCTGGGAATTGATGACCGTCCACTTGCCCGTGCCCTTCTGACCGGCGGTGTCTAGGATCTTGTCAACGAGCGGTTGGCCATCCTCATCATTCTTGCCGAGGATGTCCCGGGTGATCTCGATGAGATAGCTGTCGAGGTCTCCTTTGTTCCACTCGGCGAAGACGTCGTGCATCTCGGCGGCACTCATACCGAGGCCATTCTTCATGATGTTGTAGGCCTCGCAGATCAGCTGCATGTCTCCGTATTCGATGCCGTTGTGAACCATCTTCACGTAATGGCCGGCACCACCCTCGCCCACCCAGTCACAGCAGGGAGCACCGCCGTCAACCTTGGCCGATACGGACTGAAAGATCTCCTTCACATGGAGCCATGCCGCAGGACTGCCGCCGGGCATGATGCTGGGGCCGCGACGGGCACCCTCCTCGCCTCCGGAAACTCCGGTGCCGATATAGAGAAGGCCCTTGGACTCGACATACTTGACGCGACGGGCCGTGTCGTCGAAGAGGGAATTTCCCCCGTCGATAATGATGTCACCGGCCTCAAGGTGGGGAATGATCTGCTCGATGAAATCGTCCACGGGTTTGCCCGCCTTCACCAGCATCATCACGCGGCGGGGACGCTTCAGCTTGGAGACCATCTCGGCAATCGAGTGAGCGCCCTGAACATTCGTCCCCTTGGCCTCATTGGCGAGGAACTGGTCCACCTTGTCGGTGGTGCGGTTGTAAGCGACGACGGTGTAACCGTGGTCGTTCATGTTGAGGATTAGGTTCTGGCCCATGACGGCCAATCCGATGAGTGCGAGGTCTCCTGTAGGTTCCATGTTTATTAAGTTAGAGTCGGTTACTGTAGCGCTGCCCTTCCCGAGGAAAAGCAGAAAATACCCGTGTGATAGAACTTGGCTGGCAGACGAAGGTATCCTTTAGTAGATCCTATTAATTATGAAATCGCCGCAGATAGCCCTCCTTTTTCTAAGAAAATCATGAGCCTTTACGTTGTGATGGGTGTCTCGGGTTGCGGTAAAAGCAGCGTCGCAATGAACTTGGCAAAAGCATTGGGCGGTGAGTTTCTGGATGCCGACGACTTCCACACCGAGGAAAACAAGCGGAAGATGCACTCCTGCTCCCATCTTACGGATCAGGATCGCGAGGACTGGCTCAAGGAGCTTAATGCAGAGCTCAAAAAACGCGACGCCACGGCACGTCCCACCTTTCTGGCCTGCTCGGCACTCAGATCTAGCTATCGTGAACAACTGAAATCGGGCCTCTCCCGGTTGGATTTTATCTATCTCAAAGGGTCTCAGGAGTCCATCCGGCGACGACTTGAGTCCCGCAAGGATCACTTCATGCCGGTGGAACTTCTCAAGAACCAATTCGAAACGTTGGAGGAACCGCTTCCCGGAGAAGCCATCGTCATTTCCGTGGAAGAGACCCTGCCGGATATCATTAAGGGCATCCTTTCAAAGATCCACACCGAGTAAAAAAGCGTTCCGCAAGTGAGCCCTGTAATGACTTGCCCCTGATCCCTCGACTTTTGACTGCCCATCCTCGTAAATTCAGAGTTTACTTTTCCACAAATTCTCCCAACAGAAACGAGAGCACCATGAAATCGAAAACTTTTATCACCGACAACTTCCTCCTCGAGGGGGAAACAGCAAGGGAACTCTATTTCGGGTATGCCTCCCCGCAACCCATCCACGACTATCACTGCCACCTTCCTCCCAAGCAGGTTGCCGACAACCATCGTTTCTCCGATTTGGCTGATATCTGGCTTGGAGGCGATCACTACAAGTGGCGTGCTATGCGAGCCAACGGTGTCGCCGAGAGATTTTGCAGCGGTGATGCCAAAGGGTATGACAAATTCCTAGCCTTCGCAAAAACCCTCCCTTATGCAGTCGGCAATCCGCTCTATCATTGGAGCCATCTTGAACTCCTCCGTGTCTTTGGAATCGACCTTCTCATCAACGAGGAGAACGCCCCCGTGATCTGGGAACAGGCCAATGCACGCCTTCAATCCAATGATCTGGCCGCACACGGGATTCTTGCCTCCAACAAGGTCGCCGTGATCGGAACAACCGATGACCCGGCCGATCCGCTGACCGAGCACGAACGCATCGCCTCCTCCGGGATCCCGACCAAGGTCTATCCCACGTTCCGTCCTGACAAGGCCCTGAATGTGCACCTGCCCGAACTATTCAACCCATGGTGCGACCGACTCGCCGCGATTAGCGGAATCGAGTGCGGCTTCCTTGGCGGACTCATGGATGCCCTCAAGAAACGACATGACGACTTCCATGCCGTCGGAGGAAGACTTTCCGACCATGGTCTGGAAAGTTGCTTTACAGCCGAGTGCACGGAGAGCGAGGCAAAGATCATTTTTGACAAAGCCCGTTCTGGGCAACCTGCAACCGCTGAGGAACAGCAAAAATTCGGATGGTTCATAATGCTCTACTTCGGCCATCTCGACGCCGCCCGCGGATGGACCAAACAACTGCACCTGGGTGCTATCAGGAACACGAATTCCCGGATGCACGCACTTCTCGGAGCGGACACCGGATACGACTCCATCAGCGACGCCCCGCAGGCACGATCCCTTGCACGGTATCTGGATGCCCTGGAGAGCACCAACCAACTTCCCAAAATGGTACTCTATAATCTCAACCCCGCCGACAACTACGTACTGGCAACCATGGCCGGAAATTTCCAAGACGGAAGCATCGCAGGCAAGATCCAGTTCGGCAGCGGATGGTGGCATCTCGACCAAAGGCAAGGTATGGAATGGCAACTGGAGGCACTCTCTCAGTTGGGTCTGATCCGCCGGTTTGTCGGCATGCTGACCGATTCCCGCAGTTTCCTCTCCTACACACGCCACGAATACTTCCGCAGGATTCTCTGCAACAAAATCGGGAGTGAGGCCGATCGTGGACTTCTGCCCAAGGATCTTGGAATGCTCGGATCAATGATCCGGGAGATCTGCTTCACCAACGCCCGCGACTTCTTCAGCCAGCCCTGCGGTTACGACGCCGTCGTTTAGTTTCTGAAAAAGTTCCGAATCCCCCGGAAGGAAGAATTTCATGCACTATTCACCTCGGGCTTCTTGGAGTCCGTAGCGGCCCTCTCTTTAATCTTCTCAGGCTGGTGTGATTGG